>Ga0172378_10000352_pt1 | contig 39895 bp, 38 predicted proteins | sample GrowelOW332metaG_FD_119755 | JGI IMG/M metagenome (GOLD analysis project Ga0172378, IMG submission 119755) | Groundwater microbial communities from an aquifer near a municipal landfill in Southern Ontario, Canada - Pumphouse #3_1 metaG | ecosystem: Environmental > Aquatic > Deep subsurface >...
AGTGCCAGCAGACAGCCCATTTGGAGCATAGTAAAAAGCTTCATATGCGTCAAACATTACACCAAACGGAGAGCAGTATTGCCATTGCAAATATGCACTTGGGACAACAGAGCCATCTTGAAGTGTCACGTTTTCAAAATGGGTAAAAACATGAGGAACCTGATAAGTAACGTTGTCTGCTACGTCAGTCCACGGCACAACTATTTTGTCCCCAATATTAAAATACCTAGCTGCTTCTCCATTTCTTACAATCTCTGAAATCTGAGCGTAGGATAAATCAAAATCTGCCGCTACGTGTTCCAATACACCAATTCGGTTTCGGTCATTTGTAAGTTCCAAGCTAATCTTTGCGCCGCTCCAAGGATTTGTTGCACTCGCTTGAGTATCATCAATGGCGGGAGATTTGCTATTGTATGTTGCTTGTCTCGTCGCTTCCTGAGTCTGCCGAGTTTGCTCGGCGGTGCTTCTTCCGGTTTCCGCACTCTGCCGAGCGGTTTCCGATTCGGCACGAGATGTCTCAGCACTCTGTCTGGCGTTCTCCGCTGATACACGAGATGCTTCTGCTGTACTTCTACCTGTCTCATTTGCGACACGAGTTTGCTCATTTGCTTGTCTCGTCGCTTCCTGAGTCTGCCGAGTTTGCTCGGCGGTGCTTCTTCCGGTTTCCGCACTCTGCCGAGCGGTTTCCGATTCGGCACGAGATGTCTCAGACTCCGTATTAGCATCAACTAACCCACTGGCAGTTGTTTGTGCCAATTCTGCGGCTTCGGTTGCCACTTCGATGGCTTGCTCAATAGTAGCGTACTCAATTACATAAGGCAGTGAGCTCACCGTTGTCACGCCGTCACCAATTTTTACGTTCCATCGATTGTTTCCGCAATCGACATAAATCACTTCTCCGTCCAGCAAAACCTTGTTTTGATTAGATTCCATTTCTGTAACGGTACAATGCAATTCTTGTTTCCGTAATACTCCTGTTGCCACGTTGACCTCCTTATAGTTCCGATAGAGTCGGGGTATTGATTATTAAAGCATCATTTAAGTGTGCTAACGGCGGAGCAACCCATAATACAGTTGTTCCATCCCAAAATTCTTGAAGTTCGTTGCTTGCTTCAACCGCACAATCCTTTGCAGTTAAAGTAATATCTCTTGCAAAATAAGTATCATTTTTTGCCTGCTGTGCCAGCACCTGTGCTTCTTGTGCTAATTGTTGTGCTTTCTGAGAAGCTTCTTTAAACATAAGGGCATTTCGAGCGTTGGTCGTAACAGTGTCAGTCATCTGAGAAATCACGGCTTTGTCTTGTGCAGTTTTAGTTGCGTTTGCCTTTGCGGCATCAGATGACTGCTTTGCCGCTAACTGAGATTCAACCGTCGCCGCGAGATTGGACTCCACCGATGTGGCATTTGCTTTTACCTCGTCTAAAATATCCGAGGCTTTTTCGCGGGACTGTAAAGCATTCTCTTCATGCTCCGCGGCGGTGTTCATGGATTCTAAGGCATCTGTCGCATAAGATTGTGCATACCCTGCTGAGCCTTGTGCTTCCAAAGTAGACTGAGCAGCCGCATTTTTATAGACAAGGGCATTGGCTTCGCTCTCAGCCGCACTAGCTTCTGACGCTGCTGCGTTCGTTGCACTACCACTTGCCATATCTGCATAATGCGCTGCGTTCAGCGTACTTGAAGCAACTTCTTCTGCATAATTTTCAGAGGCTTCCGCCGAGTTCTTCGCGGCGTCAGCATCGTTTTTTGCGGCAGTCATCATCTCGACTACCTGAGAATAGACGTCCTGTTCATCGGGGTCTACAATGGCAACACTGCCCGTAGCATAAACAACGAAGTAAATTGTGCTGGTAGTGACCATCGTCTCTGCATGATCCCCGCGTACCCAGACTTCGACTTGCCCCGCCTTTAGAACAGAAGACGGAATTCGGCAAGAGAGATTATCATCAAGAATTACTGCATAGGGGGCACTGTCTGTAGAGTGCTGAAAAAACACCGTGATTACTTTGTCGTTCCAATCCTCGGATACAGCAAACTCGGCATCAAGATAGCCCAGACTGCCCTCAACGTAAACGTCAGTGGCACGACAACGCAACCGCTGATTGTCGATTGTAAAATTTAAGATCAAAATTTATCCTCCTTCCGCCACTCTGACGGCGTTGATGCTCATTGATCCAAGCTGTCCAATGGGCATGGTATATCCTGTAACAAGATAGGTTTCTACGGCGTTGGAGACCTCGGGGCGCTCCAATGTAATCAGGCAGTTTTCCTGCATGTGATATATGGGCACAGAGTCAATCGTTGTGGTTGTAAGCAGCGAAGACTTCTGGCTCAGCAAATACTCAGCCATCGCTTGACACTGAGCTGCGGAATAGTACGAACTCTGTTCCTCGGAATAATTCTTCTCCCCGATACGGGAAACACTTGTCCCACTACGGGCATCTGAATTTGCCGCATAGCCTTTAACTTGCAGCCCATTCAAAGTAGCTCCAACAACAGTGACCGTGTTAAAAACATCGCTCAGCGGGAATTGATAAGAAATGCTCAGCAATTCCTTTTCTCGTGTGCTATAATTCCACAGGATAGGACGTTCCGAGTTCTTGATGTCCGTGTTGTTCGGCTCTACACACAATCTTCCGGATGCGTCATATCCAATAGATGCAACTAGCATTTTTGCAATTTCAGATACAATATTTGCAACTGTCCCCGTAGCTTCAATGCGGGACGTATACGGGCAGCTTAAGATTGGAACATTTCTGGTTTCAATCTCAGTGGTCGTGTATTCTGTGCCCTCGCTGTCAATGTTCGGGATTGCTTTTGTGTATTGGACTTCCGTCGTTTTCCCAATAAAGTAGCTGCTCAGACTCGGCGCGATATTGTCATATGGGATGCCGTTCCCGCGGTCTTTGAGAAGAATTTCTTTGAGAGCAACAAATAAGTCGTTTCCAATATTCAACTGATAGATGCCGTCTAAATTCCCGAACAAGCTCCCATCAAGATACCCCCACTTATCAACTAGGGATATGTGAGTGCTCCGCTCAGTCGGAGAGTAAATCTGGTCGGGATTGCTAACATAAAAAACACCCTGCGGGATGTAGTAGGGAGTTCCATCCGCAAGGTAAAGACCTTTATAAAGTTTTATCTGCTGTCCGAACCACACCTTGTTTGCATTTATATCGTAAGTGCTCTTCCAATTGTTAAGGGTGATGTCCGCGGTGCGGCGGATACCATCCTGATACTGCACGTTGAGAGTGCCGCTCTGAATTGCATCCTCAGTGATGTCAAACGCGACTGTTCCATCGGCATTGAGCCATTCAATTTTAGTCGCCGGAATGTGAGGCTTTCGAAGCTGTTCTAGATACTCTGCATATCGTCCGTAGTCTGTTATCACTCGCCATTCACCACGATTCTTATGTCATTTGCATTTCCGACTTCAGACCACTGTAAGGTCGCGTAATATGGCTCTGTCTGCATATTGGGGATTACGGAAAACACCATGCTGCCGGATAGCTCAACTTCCATAACGTGTCCTTTCATATCCTTCAGTATCTTTCGGCGGGCATCTGTAGTAAGCGTCTGTAAGGCATCTGCCTGACTGACCGTATCCGCATATCGTCCGGAGCAATCCACAAGCCCCGTTAAGCCTTTAAGCTGACCGCTTAGATAGTTGGAGCTTGACCTCTGAATGATAGGAAATCGAGTAAATGTTTCAAGGCGATTAAAGTTCGTGTTATTGGACAAGTCTCCGATTTCAAGATTGTACTGGAACATAAAAATTTGATTCGGGATGTAAACGCCTGCTTCATCTGTCTCATCAAGCGTGAATAACGTCCATGCACCCCAATTGGTTTTGATAGGCTTGCTCCTTTTATCCTCGGACATATCGCTGTCTGTTCGGGCGAAAGAATGATACATGTACTCGGCGTTATTCGCAGGCATATAGTCAAAGCAAAATGGCTCCGCGCCTTCAATCGTCATGACATAGTCCATTGTTTCTGTTCCGACTTTTTGACGATAAATAGCCCAGCTTGTCGGAGGTGTGCCATCGGCTTTCAAATTGCCTGTGCGGAGCGTGTTGTCAAATTTCGCTAGGAATTTGCTGTTAGCATCCCACGCGGGCTCATACGTCAGTTCTCCGACGTTCGAAGGGACTGCTCCCTGAGTGATTGTAATAAAATCACACTCAACATTGCTGCCAAGTGTTAATTTACCTATAGCCAATGTTTCACCACCTAACTAATTGTCATCCCCGTTGTCTTTATACAAATCGTATACCATTTATCTCCGTAATTCGGGCTGGGGATTGTTGATACAACCGTACCGTTGATTGTCAAAATAAAATCGCCGTAAAGAGTCGGAGATGGATATAGTGAGTTACTAGGATACAGCCCAGTAGAGGGCAGCAAGCCATCTCCAAGCCCCTCATGAGATAGAGTAAAACTCAATGAACCATCGTCGGAAACCCACGACAGCAACTCCCCATCGTGTAAAGAGTGCATCCGGAATATAAGGGTATCACCATCCCCGAAGCTCATTTCGGCATCGATGGTGCTTTGATATTCAATGGTTGTTTCGCTGCCTGTGGAAATGCTTGTATGCCCATCGGTGGGTGTATTGCTCAAATACGAAAAGTCATTAGATGAGGGGACGCCCGTAATGTATTCAATGTTGGCACATTCAACTTTTATTGCTCCGTCGTTCTGCTGGAAAACGCGGACAACTCCATTAGAATCCAAAGCTGCATAATTCACACTGAAATCTAATGCAGCAGATGTTTCCACGCCATCTTGCGTCATGCAGGTCAACTTGATGGTATAGGATTTTCCTGATATCAATCCATCGTAGTTGAATGCCAAGTTGCTGTTACTATATAGAGAATCAGTATCGTATACAACTTTATTCTCGAGAATTAGCTGCCAGCGGCTCCACCTGAGAGGGACATTTTGACCTTGACTGTACGTCCCAGTCCACGCCCCTGCCCGGGATGTTACGGCGGAAAGCCCACTTACAGTCACAACAGGAGTGTCCTTGGCATCAAAACAGCTTTCAAAACTTTCAATGCAATTGGATTCCGGATCTCCGGCATCATATCCATTCCAGATTTTTAGAGTCCATTTGTAACCGTCTGGATAGCCATTAACAATGGTATTGCTTACGACAGTGTTGGTATTCTCAGTTGTGCTGTCATCGCTATCCGAGGAGCTGTCAGAAATTTTTAGTACAGGGGATGTAATTTCGGTATTCTGCACAGACCCACTCTTGATACACGACGCGGGAATCTTGACGATGTTTTCATTGCCTGTCAACGCGTTTGTAAATTCGACGCGCATGTTATAAACCGCTGGCTTGGAATAAGTTTTTTCAGTGTTTGTGAAACCTACTGCAATTATAGGATTTGACGTTGTTCCGCCAAATGATTCTCCGCCATTGGTTGACAGCAAAATAGCATTGGCAAGAGCCTCAAGTGTTGCCTTTGCGTTTGCGATGGTGACATTCATCGAGAATGAAACAACGTGATTCGTCTCGTCAAGGACTGCCTTTGTATAAGAGATGCCTGTAGATGCAACGACATTGATTGTGGCACGTACAATTTTTGTCTGCCCGTTCAGAGCATTATCTGTATATGAGATTGAATACGCGCCTGCAGATACACTTGTCCCGACATAAAATTCGATGGTACTTTCGAGAATTGTGTATGAGATTTTATTATCGGCTTGAGTTCTCGATGATAACTCGGTGTTGCCTCCAGACGCTACGATAGAAATTACCGCGTTGCGACTGATTTTATAGTCTGGCTTGTTACCCGTAACGGTCGCGGAGAATCCACTGCCCGCACAAATGGTTGTACTAGATGGGTCGATTGATGTCAGGCTGTCCTCTAGCACGCCGGAGAACACATCAGTGACGTAGTCCGCGGGGGAGGTCTGAAAATATGAATTGTACGGGAGGAGTGCAGTAGAAGCAATCTTGATCTTATTCCCTTTGCCTTGTAGCGCATTGGTGAATGTAATCTTTATCGTGTCGCCTTTGATTTGCGCGTTCGTGATTGCATTGCTGGTCGTTCCAGTCCATGTAACACCGCTGTCCGCGGACAGAGTAATGCCTGTAGCAAGATTCGTTAACTCTGTCTTAACCGACATATTCATACGGACGAATACCGTTTTACAATCCCCGCTGACAGTGACGCTTTCGTATCTCAGAGGGGCGGAGGATGCTCCAACCTCAATTTCAAATGGGATGTACGCACCCGAAGAGTTAGTTGGATAGAATTTATTTTCTAACGGAACGATGCCTGTATTATAGACTATTTCATTTTTTACTGTGTTTCGGCGGATAATCAATTGATATGCGTCAATCCAAGATGACGCGTTTAACTGAGCCACAAACGTAGAAGCCTTCGTAGCGTCAATGATCCCGCCAGACCCGCCTGCCACGCTTGATGGCAGCATATATGAAGGTCTGTAAAGAATGTGTCTCACCACCTGTCTAAAATTTGGCGGGGCGATGCCCCGCCGACATTACCGAATGCTTTCATCGAATACATTTTTTAGAGATATGACTGCGTTAAAGGATGGACTTCCCCACATATCCACCCATACAGTTTCACCTATCTCCAAATCGGAGCCAGTGACGTTGGGGAGAGACATGTTCTGATCCTCTCGAGCAGGGGATGTTCCAAGCCGCACAGTGGCGATTTTCCTCGGGTTATCAACAGAAAGGACTACGGCAGACTCGCGTCGTACCATAGTCCCTGTCATCGATTTCACAAGGTCTGATATTGGCTTTTTAATTGCGTTGATAATGGTCTGAATTTCATTTGCCATATTTTACCTCAATAGCGGGGCGACGGAGGAGAGCTGATTGGCAAGCTCCTTTAGCGTCAGATTGCCAGAGGATTCCCCGAATGTTAGTCCATTAACAATGTACTGGACTTTCGGAGTCTCTTGCACAGCCTTGCTAGACACCGCGGACGATGCAAAACTCGAGGAATCCTTTTTGAGCATATTCATCATTTCAGTGAGATACCCCCCGTTATGAATCAGGTCATACAGTTTCGCGGCATCCGTAGCGTTAAACACGACCTCGGGGCTTCCTGCTGTCCCGTGGACTTGTGCTCTGCCTGTATAGTCAACTACGCCACCGTCTGCATATGCTTCTTCGCGGAATCCTGTCCAATAAGACGGGGAATAGCTAGACCTCGTAGATTTCGGGGCTGAATTGCTCTTGGAGTTCAGCAGGACAACCTTTCCGGCGGATATGCTCGTGGTCTTGTTATCTCCGCTATCAGAATTCTTGAGCTGAGCCAGAGCCTCTCCCGCCGCAGACTTGATGCCGGAGATGGCTTCCTGTGCGGCATCTCTGAGGGATTCTGCGGAGTCTACGAGCGCGGTATTGTAGTCCTCCATGTTCTCAATGCTCTCATTGAACACGAATTTTTGCTTCTCAATGGCTTCCATCATTTCGTCGATAGAATCCATGAGCATATCGTAAGCGCTTTCCGCGGCTTCGCGCTCCATCTCAATGCTGGCTTTAAACACTTCAAGTTCGTTTATTTTCTCTTGCTGAATGTAGTCACCTTGAGCCTGTGCCTTATTCTCCTCGGCAGAGTAGATGTCTTCCATCGCGGACTGCACTGTCTCAGGGTCAGCGCTCCAAGTCCATTTGCCATCGACAATCATTGCAACGTTACGATTCTGCTGGGCGTTATCCAGAGCAATGCGAGCGCGAGCAAGAGCCAATTCCTGCTTTGCAATCTCATATTTTTTGCCCATAAGAGCATACTGGGCTTCATACTGCGAGGTGATATAGTCCAGTTTATACGCCTCGTCAACGTTTACTGACTTGATTTCGTTGACGTAATCGTTGTACATGATTACAGACTCGGACTGCAAATCATTTAGAACTTTGTTGAGTTGCGCGTAATCCTCGGAAGAGAACAGTGCTTCCTTCTCTTCGTCGGAAAGACCAACATAAGTCTGAGCCTTTGCGAGTTCTTTGGTGAGTTCATTACGCTGAGAACGGATATCATTTGTTAAGTCATATTGGCTTTCAAGCAGTCCAATAAGGGCGGTTTGACGGTCAATTTCCGCATCGAGCCGATCCATTTCAGCTTCATGAGCTTTCTGGGCAGCGTCTTTTTCTTTCTGCAGAGCTGCGACCTTCGCGTCTTGCATCTCCTCGAACGCCTTTTTCTGGATGTCGTACATAGACTTGCGTACACTTGCCAAGTCTTTTTCGAGCTCCATCATTTCGTCCGAAGTGTTGGAATAGCCTAATTTGCGTAGACGTTCCATTTCAGCTTCGATGAGATTGGCGTATTCAACATAGATGCTATATTGGTTCTTCTGCTCAGCTTCCCATGTATCAGATTCTTCTTCCATTAAGTCTTGAGTAGACTCGGACATATCAATACGATGGTCTAGAATTTTCTTTTGATTCTTATAATCCTCGAGAACATCCTTCTTGGCACTTCCGCCACCGCCGCTAGAACTTCCGCCGCCAGATCCAAACGAGAATTTCGGGATCTTAATGGAAGCAATCATCGCGTTGATTTGATCTACGCTGGCCTGTTTCCCTGCCAAGTCTGTTGCTGCAGCAGCAGCCATCTGTGCAGAAAATGCTCCACCGGCGGCTTGTGCAAGCCCATTCCATTGTGCGGTAGCATTGCTTAAATCCAACTGTGCGGCAGCAAGAGCCCCTTGTAGCATAGCAAGGGCGGCTTCTTTATTCCCCGCCGCGGCGAGAAGAGCAGCTTGACCGACTTCGGTTAGTGCACCACTTTCATCAAATAACAGTCCGGTCAGCCCAGGGATGATAGATTCGAGATTCTGAACTGCTTGGATAGCTTGCCAACTATCTGCCCCATATTTCTCAACGGCTGAGCTGACATTCGACAACCCTTCCTCGAAATCACTCAGCGAAGCATCAGCCATCGCGCGAGTAAAATCTTTTTGCAGGTCTGTTGCATCTTTCTGACCACGAGCATACTGCTCAACTTCGTCTGTGAGGTCGGGGAACGTGTCAATCAGGGTCTTATATTTCTCTTCGCCCCAGTCATCAAACTCGCCGGACGAGAGGTCTTCAATTGCGGTGCGGAGCAAGTCGGTGTTTTGGGTAGACTCAGACAAGACTTTGTTAAGGGCTTTCGCACCCATAGACAAATCATAGACTGCATCACGCTCACGGATTAGAGCTTCTATCTCAGATTGTAACTGGGCGCTGGCAGTAGATGTAGTCGCGAGAGACATTTGACGTTGCTTCTCGGCAATCATCATGTCATAGACCGCGACTGTGGCTTTGTCTACGTCGTCAGAGTAGGAAAGAATCTCTGCACCTGCGGCACTGATTTCGCCCGTAGAGGTGAAGAACGCATCAGAGACACCTGTGATTGCTGTGTCAAGGGCGGTGATTTTTTCTTCGGTGATGGCACCGGAGTCTTTGAACTCGGAAAGGACATCCCCGACGGCAGACTTGGATGCACTTGCCCTGTATGCAGGCTGGCTATTGTCAACGTATTTGCTGGAATTGGTCTCTACAACAGGAGCATTTTGTGATACATCAAATAGCTGGTTGAAACGGCCAATGATGTCATCAATCGTTAGCCCAAGCCCCTGAAGCTGCTCAATAAGAGGAGTAAATTCCTGCGAGTTTAATGAGTCGGCGGTTAATGTGCCTTCTTGCGCCAGAATCTTGATTTTATCTGTTAAGCCAGAAAATCTATCTGTATTGATGATTGCGTCGAAACGATCATTGACATCTTCTGCTGTCTGATCCAATACAGATACAATCAAATCCCTTGCAGATTCTACCCATGTTAAGCCCTTGAGTGTTGAATCTCCAAAGTATGAAAAGTCTCCGCCACTTTCGTTAAAAAGAGTATCGTAAGATTCGTCAAACTTTGAGACGATGTCCTGAATCTCAGATGTTTGATATTCAATAATCTTCTTATTGGCATCAATTTCATCCTGAATACTAACAATAAGCTCGGTATTATTGCTTGCAATTGCCTGTGTTAACCGCGCAGAATCGCTTGTAATCTCACTCTGTAATTGATCTATACGTTGTTTGCGAAGCTCTACGATTTGGTCATATCCAAGTCCGATAATCGAATTTAAGTCATTGCTTTTAGCTTCATCAATCGAGAATGAGTTCATTCCCCCGTTGGATGCCTTATACTGAGCAAACCCATTCTCAGATAGTTTCGCAGTGGCCGATGATTTTACTGCTTTTGCATATGTGTCATCAAATTCTTTTGCAAAATCAGTTAGTGCATTTTTTTTCTTTGCCCGAAGATACGCAACGTTCTGACTTAACAGCTTATTTTCTTTTTCGAGGTTATCTAGATCTTCTTGCTCAACAATAGATAGCTTGCGGCTAGACGAGACATCATTTAGCTCTTTTATCTTTGCTGTTACATCAGATAGTTCAGATTGGGCAGACTCATATGCGGATTTCGACTCGGCATATTTCGAATTAGCTTCGTTGAGCTTATCTATATGCTCTTCAAGGGTTACGTTCCATTCGTTATATGCTTTTACAATAAGTGATATCGCTGTGACGCCGAGCATAATCCACGTCGCGGGGTTGGTTGCCATCAAAGCTAATGAAGCCTTAACTTGCGCCCATGTTACGCTTGTAGACACTTTCATTGTCGAGGTCTTTAATAACTCGGCACGAGCTTGTTCTTTTGTTGCTTCTGTACAGACCCCCTCAGCAACCATTTTCTCTAGGACAAGATCAATATCTGCTTTGCTGGTGATTAGCCCGCTCTTAATTACATTGTTACTTTGCAGGTCTGCAATTATCTTTTCTTGAGTAGCAACTGTGACGTTTTTATTGGCAAGGAATTGCTCAAGGGAACTTTGAGTGAGCATTTTACCTGTGCCCAATAAAGAGACATTGCTAGAAATTTGTTTTTGCTGAGCGGCGGTTAGCCCAAGCTCAGCAGATGTCGCTGCTCTCTGTGCTTTGGACATTTCAGAATAAGCAACAGTAAGCGCGTCAATGTCCTTACCAACTAAGCTAGATGCAGCACTTTTTGCAAAATCTGTATTGCTTTTTATTGCCTAAGCGTTGACTATTTTTACAAATTGGGTATAATATTAAATAAAGGCACGTACAAAATTGACGACATACATTTGGAGGTATGTAGATGAAAACTATTAATAAGATTGTCGGCATCACACTAATCGCCATCGCAGTTATTGAGTTCTGTGTCCTGTTGGATGACTATAGTGTTCTCATATCAGCATTAGGAGCAATCTCTACGGCTCTTGTGGGACTAATCTTTTTATCTATATCTGAAATCCTGCGCCTTTTACAAATATGTGCAGGAGCTCCAAATAAAAAAAATACTCCCGGGGCTGAATCCTATGAAGATGATGACGATGCGTCACCCGTTTCGGACGCTGAAATTGAGAAAGAACTTGAAAGACTAAACAAAGAGCATCCCAGCACATAGATGAGATTACCCCTCGTTAACCTCTACATAAGCATTTCTCGATGACGGATCTACATAGACAGAAAAAGTATGTGCGGATATATACTGCCAACGTGAAGCGACTTCCGGAGGTACGACAATTCGAGTAACAACTTCATGATCCGTGACAAATACGTCACCAGATGGGCATGAGAACCCCATAGAATCACTTCCTTTACTGTAACCACGCACCCCTACGCGATTACGATTTGTCAACACTAGAGTGGACTATATTTTTTAGGCTTATGCTGTATCGTCGCATATGCCCAAGAGGATTGATAGAGTCTCTGAACGTGGCTTTCACCGTCGCTGCTGACCATAGCTTACATGACCCCGTGGACTTTTATCCACGGGGTCGAATTCTACCTTGTTTCTGCCTTGCGGCTCCCATAGGGCATAGAATTCATAACCATTTCCCAGCAATTAACCCTCTCATTTTAAGCCGAATCCCCACGATTGTTCGCCGCACGATTACGCGGCGTCCTCAAGAAGTGAGTAGGCGCAATAGAAACCCGTCATTTTGGGTTCACCTAGGCTTTTGAAAAATGTAACGATGCCGCCAACACCCGCGGCGGTGGGGACTGTCCCCATTGTCTTGATTATGGCGTTTAGGAATTCGAGGAGCCCTGTGCCTGCATCAAATGTTCCTTTTATCAGGTCACTGTCAATGACAGTGTTTGATAATTCTTGAAAACTCGCTTTGAAAGCTTCCGATTTTGCTTCAATGGAGTCAAGATATGCTTCGTACTTTTTAACTGCTGTGCCCGAGCTATTCGCGGCAACATCCATGTACTCCGAAGCCTTGTCATAGTTCTCCATCAGGACTAACCTATTGTTCAACATGGGTCGCTAATCCATGCCAGCCCGCAAGGGGCTTCTTAATGTCTCCATTAAGAGCAGACTATATCATCACCCTCTGGGGGTGCCCACCGCTTCCACACGCTTGTGTGTACTTCCTTTCGGAATAGTCGTTGAACCTTCCTATTTCTAGGCTTGGCTGCTGATTGCCCTCGGCTTTACGTTAGGGGTTTCCAGCAATTCAATGGGTTTTCGATACATATTGCTATGTAAAGGTTCATAGCGTCTAAACTTTTCCTGTTGGCGAGTGCCGGAGAACGCAACTGCAACTGCTCTCTGTTGCACAGATGAGAAGGAGTCCCACTTTCGAGCAGTCTCGTCGAGCACGTCGCCCATGTTTCGGAATTCGCTTTGCGAGTCACGGAGTTTGATGCCCAGACCAGACAATGTGACTTCAACATCACTTAGAGATTCACTGGACTCTGGATCAACAAGTTCTCCTGCTTTGATATTCTGCATACGAGCCAACAGTGTTTTGTAGAAGTTACCGACGCTCTCGGGAGCATCTTGAGTAACTTCTCCTACAACAGCTAGTTGACCCAACAACTTCGACAGTTCAAGACCACTCAATTTTGCCGAAGTAGCCGTCTGAGACAATGCGATCGCCAAATCGCCCGCTGAAATTGATGCCTGCATATCAATTGCAGTAAGTTTATCAACTATTTTGATAGCATCCGCAGTTTCAATTTGATAACCCTTCATTGCAGAAGTCAACGCAGTAGAAGATTCAGCTGCATCAATCTGACCCAACTTTGACAGCATCGTAGCGTCTTTAATTAGTTGATTGGTCTCGGCAATCGACTTACCTTGTCTTAAGAAGGTATCTGCAGCACTTGCCACATCAACGGCGGTAGCTCCCAAGGCTTTGCCCATCTGAGCATATTCAGCAACCATCGCAGATACTTCAGCTCTGCTCTTACCGGACGCGATTTGCAAGTCAGTAATTTTGCCATCGAGTTCAACAACCGAAGCGGTCATCTGCTTGACAACATTAACGACGCCCATAACAACAGATGCCGCAGACAACCATCCGCCAAATTTCTTTACGGCATCCTGCCATCTGTCGCCAAGAGTCTTTGCGTTTAGCCCAGCCGCCTCAACCTCGCTCTTAAATTCCGATATTTGACGTTTGGCATTTGCATAGCCGTCTGCATCGGTGATTGAGTTCAAACTCTCGCGGATTGCATTATATTTCTGCTTTAATCCGTTATCACTGAACAGATTGCTCCACTTTCTACCAAGAGAATCAAACTGGGATTTGGTTTTCTCTATGTCTGTGGACAGTGCGTTTGAGTTAAAGGCATCTTTTGCGGCAATCTTGTACTGCTTGACATTCCCCGCAAGTTTGGTCATTTCGGCGTTTAAGGCTGCAATAGATTTAGGAGAAGCGTCCCCTGCAGCCGCCATGACAACCTTGCCATTTAGCGACTGGAGATCGCTCTGGGTAATGCCGTTCCCCGCGCCGCCCGCAATGATTTGATTTGCGTTCCGAATGGACTCTTGCCGGAGAGCTTCAATTTGCGAAATATATTTGTCGCTGAACGATACATTCTTGACGGCACCGCCGTACTGTTCCATGATTTGGCGGTTCTTTTCAATCAGTACAGCCTGTTCTTTCAGTGCGGCATTATACGTAGCCCCATCTGTAGTCTTGGACGATGCCATTGCAAGATTGAGCTGCTCAATTCGACTAGCATTTGAATCGACGGTTCGCTGAGCACCGGTTACGCTGTCTTTTTCAGCTTTTCTTTGCGCACTAACAAGTGCTTTTAAATCCCCAATCAGATTAAGAATGTGCTGTCTTGCATCACCAGTTGTGTCAGCGATACTATCCTTTAGTCCAAGTAATTCTGCCCGTACTGACTCCGCCTGCGAGGTTATCTGAGAAGTATCGGCAATCTTATTCCGGCCTTCGGTTGCTCCGTACAGTATCCCGTTAATTGCATTGCTTTTGCTTGTGACAAACTTATTATTAGACTCTTTTAATCTCTGCTGTAATTTCCCGATGTCCTCCGTGGCCTTACGAACAGCGGAGGTATCGACACTCATCTTAGTTGGAGCTGAAATTTTTTGAGAAGCCGTTGAAATAGACTGCTCAACATTTTTTACAGCTTGTGTTGCTTGAGTCGTATCTACCTTCGGGGTGACTGTAATCGTCCCGAGTTTTGCCTGTAATAAGTCCCTGATACTTTCCGCGCTCTTGCGGATTGAGCTTAAATCCGTCGTGATAGAGGTTGGAATTACGAGAGGATTTCCTTTGAGCGCTTTGTCTGCACCTTGATGTATCTTATTTGCTAAATCAGAAGTGTCTAGCTCAACCTTTATGCCAACTTTTAATTCGTCTGACAAATCACCACCACCTATTTACCGTTGATACTGTCAACGATCATTTGTCCAATGACCCCGACATCTGTGTTTATCTTTGCTTGAGTCGGGCTAATAAAAGGACGGGGCTTATTGTACTCTTTGTCTCTATCCCCATAGCCATACTCAATCGTCTGATCTAAAGGTTTGCCCAGACCCGAGCCAGAAGCCTTCGCATCATCATGAACATATACCGAGCAGTCTTCCTCGTCGAAGTCCGTGACATAATTCCCTTCGTCGATTAAACCTCCATTTTCGCCCCTACGCTTATACACGAGAGGGGCATAAGCGTCATAAACATTTTCTTGAATTTGCTTCTTTAATTCGTCCCGAATGTATGGGGCGACTTTATTCTTTAGTGCCTTATTGACACGCTTTTTTATCTCGTTGTTCAATTCTGCAATTGTGACTATGGTAGCCATAATATCACCTACAATAAAATTTCAGTGGATCTATTGACGCAAATAACCCGCCCCGTTTTGTTCTTTGCACTTACCGCGTCTTGCAAATCATGAGCAAACTCGACCTTCGCGTCATAGTCCGCGTGAACCAGAGCGATTTTCTCTGTGTCAACATCGGAGTAATATTTCAGTAAATCGTCTCTGCCCATATGCCCAGAAAAAGAATGAAGATCCGTCACACTACAGGCGTTGTGAACCTTCTTTCCGTCAATTGAAATTGTCCGTTGCTCGGGATAATTCTTGATTTTACTGGCCAGCGAATTCTCGACACTGAACCCGCAGAATAGGATATGTGCATTGCGGTGCGGCAGGAGCGATGTTGCCCACCGGCGGCTTCGGCCTGCATTAAGCATGCCCGCAGAGGAGAGGATGCAGCACGGCTTCCCCGAATCCATCCAGCGTTTTGATTCCTCGTATGAGTCAATCATAATGAGGTTCTTCCAACTCATAAGGTCGGTAATGTATGCTCGGTCTTCTTCCGAGGCGTGGTCACGCATGTAACCGAACATTTTGATTGTTAAAGGGGAGTCCACTAAAACAGGAATGTCGAAGTCCTCAGTGTCGCGGAACATGTCATAGATAAAAGAAGCCATGTTCTGAGCTCTGTCCAGACTGAATACAGGGATGAGCACTCGACCTTTTTGCTCGATGCAGGTTGTTTCAATAATAGATTTGATTTTAGCCAAATCGTTTCGGCGGTCTTTGGATGTTACGGGTCGAGGTTCCCGAGCATAAGTGCATTCCCCTATGAGCAGATTACATTTTGCTAAGGGTTTGAATTTGTTGATGTAGCGGCGAGGAAGATTTGACCCGAGGTCAGAAGTATACCCAATCTTTGCTGTGTGATTGCCAGATGTTGCCCAAAGTTCGATTTGAGCTGCGTTGATAAGATGTCCAGACGGAGTAAATCTGAATTTTAAGTCCTCCTCTAGAGTAACAGTCACGTCCAAGCCGTATTCCGCAAAATGAGCTGCGGCATTTGCAACGTCTTTGCCTGTATAGAACGGCAGTCTGGATTTACCACAAGAGTTTGACAAATACTCCGCGTCTTTAGATATGATATAGGCAGAGTCGTTTGCCATTATCTCAAATAACGCCTTTGTGCCTGTGGGCGCAATAATTTGCGCCTCACAGCCCATAGCAAACAAACGGGGGATTAGCAACATGTGATCAGCGTGTGCGTGACCCACAAAAATATGAGTAATCTCCGAGGGCTTGAATGGTAGCTTCCGCGTGTTTGCTTGCCAATCCTGCAAGACTGTTCCGCCTTGCACCAGCCCCGCCTCAATCAGAATCTTCCGATTGTCTGTTTCGATAAGGGTCATAGACCCCGTGACCTGAAATGCAGAGTACCCGACGAAAGAGACTCGAACCTTGTTCTTCGTTTTCGTCATAGGCCACCTATACAACCATGTCGATATCGGTGATAATTTCGTCCACGAAATGATACAGTTCAAAAGCATCCTGCGCGGTTACAAACCACTCAGTGCCGATGTTTTCCGCTAATGTCTCCTCGTCAATCCCGCTATGCTTCTTAACAAATTCCTCGAGCTTCTCGACTTGACGCTGATATTCAATCACGGTTGCGACTACTTCATTATAGTTGCCCTGTAATGCGCTGCTGCCCTGATGAAGCAGGAACGTTGCGTTTGGCATCGCAAAGCGCTTATGGCATGCCATATACATAAAACAGCCTGCACTCTGCGCCACGCCCATGTTGTATCCATATACGGGGGTCTTGCTCATCTCAATCAAGTCGATAATCGCGTTATTTACATCCAGGTCGCCGCCAGGAGAAAAGAACATCAGTTTAATAGGCTGACGTTCATTGACTGGAATTCCTTTGTCTTCACGATTCCACTGGATAATGTATCTCCCATATTCTAGGAAATAATCATTGACTTCACCTTCGAGCCATAAGGTTCTGTTTTCCAAGTTTTTGTAGAAAGCAATAAGTTCGGGGGAGGGGAGCTGCATATTCTCTAAGGAGCTGGGAATCGCGATAGCAAAATCCTGCATATTATGCCTACCTTATTATTTTTTTTGCGAGAGCAGAAATGATTTTCTGGTCGTCAATTGAGGAGATTTTATCCATTGCCTGCGTTAGCTGCCCAATGTTTTCCTCGGTTAAGTCAAAAGCTTCGACTTTTTCGGCAATAGTTGTCACAGTGCCCCGAATTAAATTCACAAGACCGTTAAGATTCTCTAGAATTTCATCGGATACGGAGTTGGGCTCGGAGAGTTTGAGATAATATTCAACAAGCTTATAGGCCCCAGCTGTCAGGTCGCTGAGCTGATTGCGACCAAACGGGTCAAGCTCGGCGGAATGGATAAGTGTGCTCTCCACGGTGCGATAAATGCCCGTGTTGTAGCATACTGTATACATTTCATCAGCAGACATATCGGTAAAGTCAATATCTGTAAACGTGATTAGGGTCGCCGCCATCAACGCAGAATTCATGCGGTCGGGGCGATATGCCGCGTCTCTTAGCAACACATCATTGACAACATAATTCCCGAATAGGCTGGCGCGTTCATCATCCACGGTTGTATGCACTATAAATTCGAAATCACTGTCCCCGATTGTTACACAAGTTTTTACGTCGTTTTGTTTTACTTGCTTTACGAGTTCGTTTAGTTTCATTATTTGTTCCTTTCTCGAGTGCACTTAGCACATATCTTCCCTGTAGGATGGCTTCACATTCATCCTCAGACGCGGTAATACCATCATCATGGACGATGGACATTGCGGATTGCTTTTGCTCATCTCTTGCGCGGCCTTTAACGCCGCAAAAGCTTTTCCATACGGTCGGCTCGACAATCATAAACTCGATGCCGAGAGAATAAAAGATTGCAAAAAATACACCTTGCATTTGTGACAAGGTGCTGTATACTTGAAAATTATTCTGATATTGGACGCCCTCAATTGAAACAAAGTCGGGGTGCTCGTCAGAAATAAGTTGTAGCACTTGGGCATACATGCTCTTTATTCGTTCGTTTTTTGTGTCGCCTTTAGACTTGATAATGCCAAACCTTTGAAGACTCTGATTGTCATAAATCACGTACCCTGTAATATTTGTTGCTTGGTCAAATGACAGAAACTTCATAGTCGTAAAAAATAGGGCGGAACATATTTATGAACCGCCCTCCAATCATTTATTTTACAGAGCGGCGAGTTTTTTTTGACGTATTCTTTACTGCGACTTCTGTTTTGGTACGCTGCGCGTAGATATTCTGGATTTCTTCAATTTTTTGTGGCGTATATTCGCCAAGATTTGTCAGTGTAGCACCAACGTTTTCAAGCATTTCGCAAGCTTCGTCGATCGTGATAAGCTCTCGAGCACGCATCATGAGTATCTGAAATACCTGATAGTGCTCGGGAGTATCACAAAAAGCTCTCCAATTGCGTTGCTTGTCACACATTTCACATGCGTAATATGCAGTACCACACATGCGACAAGTATGATTCGGTTGTTTAGGCATTGACTACGATATCATCCTCATCATACACGAAGAAATCCCAAAGAGTCTTAGTGGAGCCAGAGGTGCAGCCGCCGGACATAGCCTCGAAGGTAACATCCTGCACAGAGAAGTCGCTACCGAAAGCAAACTCGAAGTTGCCTTCCGCCTTTGCCTTGGGATAGTAAATGACCGCCTCATAGGACTTGCCGGAGCAAATATCCTTTGCATAGCATTCTGCAATCAGGCGACCTTCAGTGGAGAACTGGTCTTCCGCGTTGGTGATCTTCTGAGCATTGGCAACTTCGATGTCGTAGATTGCAACAACCTTTGCACCATCAGTAATGCCCGTAGGCACAGTAATCTTGTTCGTGGAAGAAGTGTAAGCGAACGCAGTTGCAGAAGCGGTGGTGTCCATTACATAGCCATTGCCAAGAGTGCCATCATTCTGCACGACATACAGCTTCTTGATTTCCGCGCCGGTAGTACCCTTGGGCTTGTAGGCGAGGGTGATAGCACCCGTTGCCACGGTCTGTGCATCAAAATAGTCGGGAATGGTAACAGTGCCAGTAGTGACAGTGGAACCAACCTGAGCAGCCATAACACCAGCAACAATAGCACCGTTCTTTGCAGAAATACGAGATGCCTTGTTACGGTCAGCAGAGCCGATCTTAACGCCGTTTGCGCCGTTAGCGTAAATGGTCTCCTGTTCGTTGGTCATGGTGCCTTCCTGAATGTCTTCAAGAACAAAGATGCAGGAGTTATCAACGTTGCTCATATACTTGATGCGGTTGATGCTCTGCATGGTAAACTTACCAGAAGTAACGCCCATGTGTTTGCCTCCTAAAAAATATCCCGCGGTGTTGTCGCGGTCAAAATTTTGTCTTCACTTGGCTTGTCCGGTGCAGCGTTGATGTCAATCCTACTAAACCACTGCAAGACATCGGCGTTTAATTTGCTGGCATTGATATTGCCGGTGTAAACTCCGAGCATTGTGTTCGAGTAAGACTGCATCTTGTTGACACGATAAAACGCATCCCAGAACTGGCTGACTTTTAAGCTGAAGACAGTTGAATAGTCGTATTTAAAATTCTTGTTGTTGACAAGTGCCGATATAAGTGATGGGTATTGGCTTTCAAACGCCTTGTTCTTGTTCTTTTTCATTTCTCTGCGCTTCTTGTCAATGAGGCTCCGACGCATACGAGCATTGCCAGCGTCATATTCAAGTTCCGCCCGTATAAAATGAATTGACCGAACGTAATCTACAATTTGTTTGTAAATCAGCTCGTCGATGATAAATTTGCGCGAGGGGTCGTACATTAACGGAAGCTCATTCTCGGGGTTAATTCCGAGTTTCAATTCCGAAAAATCTAAATTCGGGAAAAGAAGAGAACACCCCTGAAGGGATGTTCTTGAAATCATTAAGAAAAGTTCATAGTCTGAAATTCGCGAATAGTCAATGCCTGCATCGTCGAGCATAACCGCAGCGTCATACGGGCGAAGAACAACAGTGCTTACTTCTGTTAAGTATTTTTCTTCACCGTAATTCGACATTTCTTCTAATGTAGGATTATGAACGATAATGCCATTATCCGTGCAAAAATCTTCGCCTTTAATGATGTACTTTAGCTCGTCGATCACTGGCACATCGCTCCGTTCATCCCATCTGTATCAAAGGTGATAACGCGCATGGGGTGACGAGCATCTGCTTGATCTTCAATGTTCGAGACAAGCGACGCATTGCCGAACCCGATTTTGTTCTTATTAAAAAGAATCTCAATCTGATCCGCGATGTAGTCGATGCGGGTACAGCCATAAGCCACGCCCGAGTCAACGTATTGAAGATCGTCATGAGTGATAACATACAAGACGAAGCGTAACGTTTTGTGAAGGTCGTTCCGTTTGCTTTCCGCGTAAACGTTTACCTTCATGCAAATGAACGTTCTCTTTTCCTGCTCTGTATCGGGTCTGCGGACATTCGGAAAAATATGAGTGTACATGAGATCGTCCTGAACATCGTCTGCGCTGAGAGCAGAGACAATATTCGAGTCGTTCACAAGTGCGGAGCATACTGCGTTTTTTAAGTCACTGATTTGATTCGTTGTTGCCATTAGATCATTCCAGCTCCCTTCACAATCAGAGTGCCGGAGCAGTCCAATGATTCAGACTCAGCTTTAATGGTATACAAAGTGCCGATAGTTGCCTGATCGGACAGAGAAATTGTAATGCTCGCATTGGTAGTGGTATGGGTTGTAAGCCCCGTATTGTCCACGGTGGTGATTGTCCATTCGACATCATCCGGCGAGACTTCATTTCCGTTAGCATCAGCAAACTTGCATACAAACGTTTTCTTGCCGCCTCCAACTCTCAAAAACGGCTTACCAACATAGTCAACGGTGCATAAAGCATCGTTGCTGTCAGGTTGGACAAGATTATAGTCACATATTTCAAGTTCAAGGTTATCTGCAACAGGGTCATAAGCATCGCTCTTACAGTTCAAAACAAGCAGAGCATCCTCCCCGTAGTTCATAGTTGCGGGGTCGTATCCCGTAATCTTATAAGCTACAAGTACCTGCTTGCCCGCTTCGTCATAGGTTGTCCCCACAGCGAATCTCCGACCAATCGAGAATAACTTTGTGTCATCATCATAGGGCAGATAGATTTTGAACTGCTTATTCAGTTCCGGCATGAGGAGAGTATCGGTAAGCGTGGTTGAATATACACCTGAATCCAACACACCCCACCGCTCGATAATCTTCCCGCCTGCCACGAACTTAAATAAGTGGTTGCAGCGTTCCATGTACCCAGACGTATAGATGTCCTTATTGGCTTCTACCTCCACAACAATCCAATGGCTGTTATAACATTCAATAATATCCCCCGCAAAAAAAGTTTCTCCTGCTTTTGAGGATAGGGAATATCTTTGAGAGCCTTTTGTCTTATGGGCAATGAACTCTTGGGGCGTACCATTGCGTTTAGCACCCGCCTCATGCTCCAAAGACTTTGAAAAGTTGCGATTATAATCGGCCTTTAGTCTCTCAACGTATGCTTCCTTGGCACTTCCCGCGCCGTGAGCATAATTGATTGCTTTTGATTTTTCAAATGGATTCACAGTGCTCCCCCTTACAAATCCGTATAGGAGAGCGACTTGCGTTCACCTGAATTGCGATCCTTTTCAAGATACCGACTTACAAGAATGTCGTTTTCTTCCTTGATAGCAGTATACATATTGAGGAAAGTCTTGCGGTCGTTTGCCGGAGAAAAAACTTCCTGCTCAGACGATGTAAAGCGCATTGCTTGTGCCCGAAGCGTAGCAAAATCCCTGTAGAGGTAACGCTGATACTGGAGTCTTGCAAGCAAATACTTTTCTTTCTCGTTTAGCTCAAAATTGAACTGCCTCTCTTCAAAATTGAAGTCCGAGAAGTCCACGTCCGCTTCGTTTGAAATTGCCAAATCCGTAGCCGCTTCTACTAAACAGGAGTCGGCTCGTTGCTCAGCTAAGTTCATGGACTGCACATGATTTAGTCCAAAATAGTTAAAGAAGTCGGGGTCGGATTCAATGATGTTATAGAAAATCGTGTTGATTTCATCGAATGGGGTTCCCATAACTAACCCCCTTTATGCCTCAGTTTTCTTGGTTGTTTTGCGAGAAGTAGTTTTCTTCGCGGTGGCCACAGGCTTTTCATCGGTGGGGACTTCCGTCTCCACATTGGTATCTGGTACTGCCGGAGTATTCTCTGTGAGCTGCTTTTTCAAAGCTTCAACTGCTTTCATCAAAGCTTCGTTTTCCTTCTGCAAGTCCGCAGCCTGCTTTTCAGCAGCAGTCGAGACAAAACGTTCCGGAGTCAAAACAATCCCAGAGACAATTTTGCCATTGCCAAGTTCACGGAAACGTTCGCGAATAATGTAGTCTACATATTCGGAAACGCCCTGCATGCCAATGGTCTGAATCTTGACAAGAATGCCACGATAACGCTCAATCATCCCCATGTTGGTTGTCTTCAAAATCCGGAGCATAGCATCATAGGTGGGGTGGAGGATAGCATCCTCAATTTCAGGATCGGTGATATAGGTGCTGCGCCAATTGTCATTACCGAGCATCTCCATCATTTCCTCAACCTCAGTGTCCTCAAAACGCAAAGTTCCCGTGCGAAACACACTACTGCGGTCGTTAATGTACACAACGTCATCCGTCAAAACATTCTCGGAAGAAGTTCTTTCATCGGAAGTCGTGCCTTCGACAACATAGTCCTTATTCATTCCATGCAGAATAACAGGTGTGCGAGCATAATTGTAAACTTTGATATACTTCTTATCTGCCATTTTAAATCCTTTCTTATTAAAAGCGGGGCGGTTAAGCCCCGCACATTACTTTGCTGCTAGATTAGGACTCAGTGACAACAATCTTGCCAGCCTTTTCAGCATCGGTGATGGCATAACCGAAGGAATAGCCATTAACCTTGATGTGAATCTTTTCGGAGTTGATATCGGTCTCCTGAAGAACGACAGTTTCGCCGCGGGTAGCAACCTTGCCAACCTTACCAGCAACGCCGAAGACCTTGCCAGAGGGAACAATAGCGTCACCGCCAGGCAGTTTGCGGGTGCCGGAGTAACCGAACAGTTCCATGCCAGCGTACTGCTTCAGCAGGCCATTGGCATTGTACAGAGACTTCTCACGGTCAGTCAGATAAGTAGTTGCGCCAGTCAGACCGGAAATGGCCTGAATGTACTTGTTCTGGCCAAAGCAGATGCAACCGTTGGTGTTCTCATCGGCGACATCCATGAGATACAGAGCAAGCTTCTGAGCAGAAGTCTCAGTAGGCAGAGCAGTGGACTCGGTAAAATAGCCACTATGGGTAGCGCCAACAGCGCCATCAAGAGCAGTCAGAAGAAGATTCATCTTCTTCGCATCCAGAGCTTCGCGAATCTTGTTGATAAGCTCAGCAACGGTGCGGTAGCCGCCACGGCGGATTTCCTGCAGGGTGACTTCGGTTTCGGCCTGTAGAGACTTCCAAGTAGGAGCAACAGACTTGAAATCGATATAGGAACGGTTCACGTTGCCGCCAACAATACCGTCATGCACCTTGATGGTGTTCTTAGGAGCAATTTCCCAACGAGCATCGTCAAACTCACCAATTGCGGCTTCGGTATCAAACGCACGGTCAATAACCTCGGAAGCGCCTGCCACTACAGCGGGGGTGATGGCCTTCATAATCATCTGAGCGATTTCATGGTTGGGGTCAGTGCCAGTACGACCGACGGTTTCTTTGAGCCATGCATCCATAGCTTCGGAAATTTCGGCGTTCTCGGGGGTCATATTGACGGAGCGGTACTTGACGTTTTCCGCCCATTCTACAATCTTGCCATCCTGGGCAAGTACGGAAGAAATTTCAGTGTTCATAATGTTTAAAGCTCCTTAAAGTAAAATTACAGTACGTAAAACTCGTACATGCCGGTAAAATCGGGATCATCATACGCGCCAACGTAAACAAATGGAGCGTTCGCCGCGTTTGTGGTAGACTTAATCAGCAGGCCAGCAGAAGCCTCAATCTTGTCACCAGCAGCAAGGCCAGTCACAGTAATCTGGTTGGTAGCATAGTGCTCACCAGATACGGGAGTAATCTTCAGCACCTTTGCGCCAGAAGCGATGGTCTCAAACTGTGCGTCGTTAGGAGTGACCATAGAATTGATGCCATCATAGTTAGGAGCAACATCTACAAAAGCAACGCCTGCATAAGCAGTGGCCTTGGCAACCTTGCCAGTCGCGGGAGTATAAGCAACCGCCATACCGCGGGTCATGGCTTCGGAAGTCTCGACGATCTCGACTACCTTGCCGGAATTTACCTGAAGAGAACGGATCATAATAAATCTCCTTTAATGTCCAAAAATAAAAAAGGCGCGTTAACCGCGCAGGAAATCTCGAATTACCTTTGCCTTATCGCTAGGTTCTTCGGTAAACAACAGAACGTGTTTCTGCTTCTTCTCGGGAGCAGACTCATTAGTGGAAGATGTTTCGGGAGTCTTGCGCAGTTCATTCACAAGACGCTCAGCAATCATAGTGCTAAGGGCAGTCTTGTCAAGGTTATTGATGAGTTCGGCAATTTCCTCGCTCTCAATTTCCTTCTCGGTGAACCGCTTAGAATCCACAACATACTGCTTCATTTCCGCGACCTTAACATCATGCTCGGCCTTTTCCTGTTCGGCAACAGCCGCGTCATGTTCAGCCTTGAACGGAGCAAGAGCTTCATTCTCAGCCTTTAGTCGCTCAATTTCGGTGTTTGCCTGTGCGCAAGTATCTGTCAATGCGGCGAATTTTTCATTCACTTCAGACACAGAAACAGTCAATTTTACAGGCGTAGGGTCAGATAAAACTACGTTTTCATCATTCGTGACGGTATATGTGAACAGCACATATTCAAGCTCGTCAACGCCATCTTCGCAGGATTTTACCCACACGGTGTTTTCTACGGGGAACCAAAACGCCACGTAGCACCAGTTCTTAAGAACACTCTGGCAAGCTTCACTAATTTTTCTGCGCAAGTCCCAGTCCGTCATTGCAGAAACCTCAGAACCACACTTGCGGCGCTTTTTCTCAGCGTCATCGTCGGGCTCATCGGGAGTAGGCTCCTCGGGGTCAGGATTGTCTGCAGGCGCGGGATCTTCTGCGGGGGCGGGATCTTCCTTCGGCTCTTCGAGCTTGGGCTTCTTTTCAGCTTCCTCTTCTGGAGTAACAATAGGATCTTCCATCGAATTCTCCTTATTTGCAGTAATATATGTGTCCTTTATGATCGCGTCGATGACCGCAGAATCTTCATCAAGTTCAGCGACGTCGAGCAGACCAGAACAACCATAAGCAGGTGTCACGCCCTTACCAAGCATGCAGTGTCCGAGGAATCTGCCATCGGTAATAACTTTGATAGCACTGCCGTTTTCGATTTTCATGGTGTAATCGTTGATGCCCACCTCCCATGAGGTGTGTAAGTTGCCTGAAGCACAACGCTTTTCTATAAGCTCAGTCGCGTCATGGAAACGACGCCAACATCTCGCAGTAGCAACTATACATTCCGTTCCGTCAACTTCTTCGATACCAACATCGACAAATGTGCCGAACGCGGAAGTGTCAAATTCGACATCTTCATATTCATTGCCGTCATCGTCAACGCGCTTCACGAGTTTTGCATTATGCCCTGTGAAATCCTTAGAACCGTCAGCTTTAACAACAATCTTTCCAACCAAAGGCTCATCTTTCAAAGTCTCTAGCCAGTTATCGATTGTGCTGCGGTCAAGTTGTACGCCGTTGAGATTTACACCAAAATCACAAATAAGGAATTTCGCGTACAGAGCATCTGGGTCTTTAGACTCACTCAGCCATACGCGATTATTGTCTAATCTGATTATCTCCATTTAATTTCACCACCTTTCGGCGCGGGATATGAGTTTATTCGGGCACAACAGCAGTTTCAACGCCCTTAGCCGACAACTCTTTCCGCGCGAATTCGGCAGAAATTTTCTCAAGGTCGGCACAGAATTTTTCGGTCATTTCAAAATAATGAACGGTCTTGTCCTTGTTTGCTCGGTTCTGTTTGATGTCAATAATGGGGTTGCCTTCGCGGAGAAGATGTCTTGCAATCGCGGGGTTAAAAATTGCCTTAGCTTTAATTTCGTTCATTTTTACTTTCCTTCATTTAACGATTTATCGGTTTCTTGTTTGTCTTCGTTCTGCGAGTCTTTTGCGGCTGGTCGGCCTGTCTCGCTCGACGGGTCAGCGGTTGTGTAGCTGGTTTGATGTGGGGTAAAGATGTCAGCATAACCATTTTCATTTTCGAGTTCACGGCGGGCAAGCTCATCATCAATGTTAATGCCCAATACTTCAAGAGAAGTGCGCATAGAACAACCCATGATACTGTACAGGAGCGTAGCAAATTCCTTGCGCTGTGACGCGTCAAGCATCTCGGAGTCGATAATGCGAACCGTGGGGCAATAAGTAGCGTCAATTCCGTTTTCCCGTAGCAATGTGCGGTAGAAATTTTCGAGCATTCTCTCGACTTGCTCACCAATAGCATTGATTTGCTGTAAAAGCACTTGCCAAGAAATTTTTGCAGTCGTCGTGGACTGGCTGTCATCGGGGACTAGAAATGAGACGCCGAGACTCGAAAGAATCTGACGTGAATAAGCCGCCTGTTTATCTGTTGATACTTCATCGACCTTCGGGCAGACATAAGAAATACTCTCGACACTCGGGTCTGTAGTCACAAGAACCGTGTTTTGCTTAAAGGCAGAAATTAGGTTTTTATGATTCCAAGCAAGAAGTTCAAAGTTATTTGTGCGGGGACTGGTTGCCAGTTCCTTTCGCATTACCTGATGAATAATCACCTTGCGCTTTGTGTTTGCCAAGGACATGTCCGCCTCGCGCAAATTTTCAAGAATGAGCGCGGAGGAGAGGCAGCGATATACGGGGGATAGCCCATAAATGCCACCCTGAGTATTGATACGACACACACCTGTATAATCCGTGAGCAGTCGGCAATACTGATCCTTATTCTTGTACGCCTCTTTAATTTCAGTCCCGAACGCGCCTTCGATTTCCCCGAGAACATTCTCAAAATACAGGGCTTTTCCTTTCTTGTTTTTGAGAATTGTCCTTTGTAGGGAGCTTTTGAGGTTATCCATATTTATCTGCACGATTGGCATAGAGGACTCAAGATATGGAGAAATTTCAGCGATGCCGAGGGGATAATGAGTTACAACCCAATTCGTCTCATTATTACGAAGAGCGCAAACATAGTTACCCTCTACATATGTCGTTACAATTGCCTCTCGAATTAAGTTCCGAACATCAATCTGCCGATTAAAATCATCGATAAGTTCTTTAGCCTTTGCAAGTTGATTAGCTTTGCGCTTCTGTGTTCCAAAATTCTGATATGACAAACGCATATCTGTATTAATGCTACTCTGGATGGCACTCACGACCATGCCTACAATATCGTTAGTATTGATATACCGGCGAATATAGCTGTTTGCCTGTAATATCTTCGTAAGATCTGATTGAGCGCCCGACCCGATTTGAGCAATAATACTCTGCGTTAAATCGCCCGTATTGCTAGAATAATTGATAACCGATGACAGAATCCTGTTTTCTGGGTCATAAACCGAAACAGCCCCATCCAACCATTTCTGCGCGGTTTCGTCTGACATCGCGGGCTTGCTTTCATCATCACGATTTACAATTGCAACACTAAAGTCTATTTTTTCGTCCAATTTTCCACCCCCTATCTCATATCGAAGAATGAATCCATATTAGTTATAGGCAGCTCGAAAGTTTCAAAATCGATTTGTGCCTGCCCAAATACATCCCTCGCTAACTGGGATGCAAAGTAGCAACCCATAGCAAAAGACACGTACCTATCTTTGCGCTTGCTCGACGCCTCGGAGAGTCGTATAATGCCTGTCTGTTCTGCTTTCTCATATTCCAGATTTACCATCTCGTCTATAAGCAAAGCGCCCTCCAAATACGGAGAGCGATAGTAAAGAGTCGTGTACTCGTCCGAGGTGGTTGCATATTCTTTGAAATTCATTAAAACGTCTTCGGCTTCAATTACGCTTACGGGGAGTTCAATCTTGGAAGATGTTATCATTTCGCGGGTCACAACCGCCATATCATTGTTCAAACGGATGTTCGCCGTGATTGCGTATAGGTTCTCTTTAGCGTTAATGGTGTTAACGTGATTCGCGAGTTCCTGATTGTTCATGCAACGCCACGGGGCATATTCCTTGCCACGCTCGTCGTCATAAATAACACGAGCACCCGTGTCATAGATTGAAATACCAAATGACCTTGCGTCCAGTACGATGTAATCAGCCTCAAAGTCTTCCTCTAGCTGTTTCATGCGAATGACCTGTCGAAGCGTGTCAACCCCGTTAAGTGCTTCAATATGTGGTACTTGGATGCGATAGCCAAAACTGTTTGCTCCATCGTTAACCATTTTTTCAGGAAGAAGACGCATGCAAGTAAATACAGAGTTGTCGTTTGCGCTACCTTCCATCATCGCGATATCGCATGAAATCACTCGGATTTCATCCGGTACTTTGGATATATTGCACTTGTATTTTGTGGCATTATCCCGCCGCGGATAGAAGACGTTTTTAAGTGTCTGACACTGAGAGAGCATCTTATAGGTGAAATATGCGTGTGCATTTTCCGTAGGCATTAAGTTTTCATACTCAATTGCCCATGATAACGGGTCTGCACTCGCCTTTGCTGTAATCATAGCTTCTCTGGTTTTAATATTGTGCCTTAAAGCAATACTATAATCGAATGCAATGAGCGTGTCATTTTTCCCTTCGAGCATAGATGTGCCCGTCTTGGAAATGAGGTTCCACATCCAATGACTCTTCATCCAACTCGACGAGATATATATCGATATGGGATTTTCGACAAGCTCCTGCACATCCGCATATTCAGGACGTTTTGCAAACGGCGTCTGGCGGACAATCTGAAACGGTGTTAAAATCGAGTCCGCAATATTTTTCGGAATCATTCGGAACTCTTCATGAATTAATATTGTGCTTCGATTGCCTCGAGCATTTTCAGACGCGGGGACAACCTTAATTGATGACTTGTTATTAAAATAAACAATAACGTCGTTCTGGTTATCCTTTACACTTGCAATTTCGATGTTGAGCATATGGGATTGGCTCATAAGTTCATTTCGTATTTTTTCAGATACAATGAGCTTTGCCTGCCCCTTTGTGCCGCTGGCAATAACTATTTTTGAGCCAGGGTACAGAATAGCCATGCAACAAGCATAAATAGCAATAAGATATGACTTAGCCGCGGATCTTGCCGCTATACATACGAATGTCTTCGATATGCCCATAAGGTACAACATGATAAGTTGATATGGGTACAAAGATAGTCCAAGATATGTCGTTGCAAAACGATGGAGATTGCGTCTCCAGAAAGTTACCCACTGCATTAGATGATCAACATGACCATCGTCACTTAACCACGAAGATAGAGGGAAGTTCAGGTTGACGGAAGACTGAAACTCATCTGCACAAGTTTTATTCATCCTCATCACCCGACACGCTGTATTCTGCATCCATTTCCTTTGTACCGGTGAGCAAATTCTTTAGAGGACGGAAAATAAAACGCTTGCAGTATTCACCAACGCCATCAAAATCAGCAAAGAGTTGTTTGTCTTTGTAATATTCCGCGGGGGTGTATTCCTCAATATTCTCAATGAGAGTCCCCACGGGGTCAGACGAACCATTCTGTGACGCTTGCTGCTCTTTTTCAAATCGCTCGTTGAACTTCTCGTAGGTGGCCTGATACAAATTACTTAGCTTTGTAAAGTCATTGGTGTCATCCGCCATCAGTGCTTCGTTCATTCGGACACGGATTGTGCACAAGTCATGCAGCATCGTTTCTTCGTAGGGGTTGAGATCACCCTTCCCCGAGCGAAGTTCTCTATGATGGGTTCGCATCATCTTATATTGCTCGGCTTTCCACCCGTACCCAAAAAGCTCGATGTCTCGCTGAGTAACCTTGATATCCTGCATGTCGTTGTTGACCGCAATTTCATCAGCGCTTGTAACCCCTGAGACTACAACTTGCTTATCCAAAATGGAATCATTGTAGGTCTTGCCCACGGCAAGCTGCATGTTAAGTTTCCCGATGTATGCGGGGAATCTCGCCGCCGTGGTGCTGCGGACAGATTCTACAAGAACGTCAGAGTAGTAAAGGTCGAACATCTGGCAAAGTCTATCTATCGCGCGATTGCTGTCACCATTGAAAAAATCGACGAGTTGCCCATAGATTTTATCAATGCAGTTTTTGCAAATAGAAATATAGCCGTCATTTCCGGCGAAATATGGGGATTTGCTTCGATAAAAAATTTGATACTGTTTATCGTAGACTCGCCCGCAGGCTGTACATTTATAGCCCGTAGGCAGTTCAAGTTCCTGCACTTTTTTTAGGGCTTTTTTAGCTCTGCTTGCGGTTGATTTTGATATTGCCATTTGCTACCCCCTTAAAGATCCTTTACGGTGGCGGCAGCAGGAATTACAATGCCATCTTCACTAAAAAACTTGTCCAGATTTTCATCGGCTTCACTATCGTCATATATGGTCAGCATGTCGGCGTTCTTCCAGCCGAACAAAGAGACGATGACAGAGTCGGGCAAACCTGTACGCTTTAGCTCGGTTGCGAACATGTGCCGCATAGAATGCCAGTAAAATGGCATGCCAAGGACTTTGCTAAAGGAATCGCACCATGTGTCTAGTGTGGATGTCTGCATCTGCTGCCACTCTCCGCCGGTAATGTTCACAAACAGCCACTCACCGTCGATGCCTTTCTCTGCACGGTCGGCCATCCACAAGTCAAAATACGGTTTAAACTTCTTAGACAAAACATACTTGTTAAGCTGTTTTCCTTGCTTACCGCGGCCTTTAGTGCGAATTTTTTCAGGTGTTTTGTAAAGTGACCCAAACACGATGTTCTTGTCGTCAAAATACGCGACCTTAAATCGCAAGAGTTCACTCTTACGGGCACCAGAATACGCTGCAAGTGCTACGGCACAAGCCTTTTGATATTGCTTGTTTTCCACCAAAAATGAAAGAAGCCCTTGAATCTGGGCTTCCGTAAAGACGCTTTTTTGTCTTACGGGCTCGTTCACAGGGCTTTCAATCTTATTTATAATGTTTTTGAAGCCTGGGTATTCATCGTCAAGAATGTTTTCGATGTAGTTTGAAAGAGAAGACAGTGATGCCTTGAGTCTGCGAACACGAGCTGGAGAGTTTTCGTTTTCTGTCAGCAAATAACTTTGATATGAAATAATATCTCGTTTGCTTACATCGACGAAGAACTTGTTTCCCGCATTCTGCAAGTTCCAAACAAAGAAAATTTCGAGGTCATTCTTGTAAGATTCAATGGTCGTGTCGGCTCTTTGAATAGATTTTAGATACATTAAAAAATCTTTGACGAGCCGTTGGTTTTGAGGGTTAATTTGTGCCAGTAGCTCTGGCGACGTAATTGAGTTGATTTTAGTAGCGCGACCCACTGGCCACCACCCCTAGTTAGTTAATCTTCGTTCGAGCGATCGAACTTCTTGCCGCCCTCGTAGAGCTGCTTAGAGACATGGACGCGGGGAATGTCCCGCTTTGGTACGATTACAGGATCTTCCTGACGAGGCACAACGATTTCGCGCTGCTGGAAGGTCTTGTAGTCCAGAGTAAAATAACCGCTAAATCTCAGAACTTCTTTCTGAGCAACCGCGATTGCAAAAGTATCCAAAAAGTCGCGAACGATTTCCGCAGATTCGTAAATCGGGCGACCAGTGTGCTGTGCCATGAGGCGAGAAAATTCGTTGATATTCATGTAAAAATCTCCTTTAATTACTTTTGCTCAATGGAGCGCTTTTGTAAGGGTAAAACAAATCGTTATACCTTTGACACAATTAGTTGTTAGCCCATTCTAACATCTTCTTATGCACCCATACCTGACCTTTAGGTGTCACATACGGGGGTTTTGGTGATGTACTTCTTGCCGTTCTTTTTGAAGACAGATTCGACAATGTTGAAGTAGCCACGGTCAATATATTGCTGATACGGCACGTTTTCCCAGTTGAGAACATTGTTATCTCGAAGTTTAGCGAACAAACGCTTTTCGCCCGTATTGATGTTTTCTGAGCACAGCACCTTAGCTACGTCTCGAATGAGGAGGTCACCCTGCGATGCCTGGACATCAGTAGCAAATGAGACGAGCGGTTTCTGTACTTCGATGGTTTCCGCCATTGTGCGGTTTTCATGAAGAAGTTGCGTCAGAATTACTTTGGTATTTGAGTCAACGGATGAAAAGTACGTATTGACAAAGAGCTCGTCGTTATTGACATACCCGCCAGTTTTGCGGATTGTAGGCAGAACTTCGTCGAACACCCAGCTTTCGAACTTTTCCGAGGAAGGAAGATGACTGTTCGAGCATAAGCGATAGATATCCCCTTCTGGAATGAATGACATTGCAGCCATATTTCCTTGCATTGTAGCTATACGGCGTTTTACCGTAGACCTACAATGCGTTTTGATTGCATCATTTGGCCTTGCATACCCCAATGGCTTCGCGATGTCACTTGCACAAAAAAGAGGTTTGCCATTTTCTATGATGACACGAATATCTCCGAACATTTCGTGGTGAAAGATCTGAATCTTATTTTCCATTTTTGATTATCCTTTCTTTTTTACGGAGTAATGGGCTACGCTGAAACGGCGTAGCCCTATTTTTGTAAGGAACGTATGAATTCCGATGAGGGGGTAAAACGCCCACTCATCTTACCTGCAATATTGAGGTCTACAATTGAACCAACTTTGTCTTATCTGGCAAAATGTTACCATCTTTATCTTGACAAACAAAGATGAAACCCTTTTGCTGAGGGTATGTGAGCTTTCCATCCGTATAGTTAAGCTCCTCAACGCGGCAACAACAGCCTTGTTCGTACATGTTAATGCCACCCTGTGTATAAGAGCCTAGTTTATGAGTATGTGCCAAAACCATTGTGTCAAAATCACGGTCAGTTCTCAAAAAATAATTGACTGCCTTTTCCGTGGTTTTGAGCATTGCTCCGGAATACGTCATTGGATGAGCGAAGATGGTCTTGCCAATCTTACAGTACCATTCACCCGTATACTCAATCGGAATATCCGCGAATACTTCCTGTAATGGTGTATACCAAACCTCCGTCTGAGCCTGACGATCCTTGTTCTTGAACCCATCTTTGACAATGAGGTCAATAGGAGAATCGGGCATCAGTCCAAGCAAATCATCGTTCAGGCGGTCGGTCATGTATTTCAATAGCCGATCTTCGTGATTTCCGCGAGTTATGATAACCTTCTTCGGGGCTAAGAACGTGATGAGGTCAATTAGATATTTACGGGTCAGAACCATCTCATCAACAAAGTTCACCCTGTACTTCTTCGGGAAAGCAGAGCATGATTGGCAGTCCTCGATGTCCCCGTTAAGCACAAGTACATCGGTAATGCCAACATAATCACTAAATGTATCGATTGGTAGCTGATACGGGACATGGAAATCGCTCAAAGCAAGGATTTTAGTTGAAACCCCAGCCTCGAGCTTTGAAAGTTCATATTGGCGACCACGATTAAAGGCGCGATATTCTTTACGATACGCACATTCCCCGTAATCGTTGCCGTTCTGTTTATTGAGTAGCTCGGCAATCTGGGCGCATGTCAGCCCATATTCCTGCTGATATTCAAATAGTCTTACAAAATAGTCAATGTATTCTTCGTCGGCATGGCGTTCATACATTAACGCCACCGCCTTTTACGCCGAGAATTGTATTCATCCACAATTTCTTTTGCTCTGTTGTTATCCGGCAAAAGCTTCATGATGTTAATATCCTCGGAAACAAAATGATGTTTGTTCCTGCTTTTCTTATCTCTGCCCGTGGTGGCAATAAAAATTGTCGGGTCATTCTCGCGCAGAAATTCTGCTTCTGCCTTCGTTACTGGAATTATTGTAATCATCCTTTCGAACATTCTTTGGTAAATGGGGTGGAAACTTACCACCCCATACCCTACCTTATATGACACGTTGACAAATAACAAAAAATCCCAGAATTTAGGCATTTTTAAAGACGCATATCGGACTTGAAGTGGTCATTTTTGCGAATTATTGGGCGATTTGAACTTCTTTCCGAAGAATTCAAGATCGCCATTTTCATCTCTTTCTACCAATCCGACGTCCTCACGAGAAGAGCGAACCACATCGTAAAATACCTCGTTAGGGACTCCGAACAATACCTGTGTCATAAATCCAGAGATGTCTTTGCAATCCGCGGATTCTGACATGGACAGCAGAAGCATAGCTGTGTTGGGGTTAATAAGAAGACCATTGACATATTGGATGCACTCGTTCTTAATATCGGAGGTGACAATCCATTTCTGGTCGGACTGCAGGACAGGATCACTCCACACATTCTTGATTTTTGCCCTTGCATCACGAATAATGCGGACAATCCGGTGCGCCTGCTTGTACACGGCATCTGTATAAGAGATGTTGTTCACAAACATTTCCGGAAGCTTGATGTACGGGTCTTTATCCTTGGGCAGCTTGAAGCAATTCAGGGCATGCTCAAGATAATCCATTGCAGTATCATGTCTCTGATAGTTTATTTTTTTGTTGTTGTAGTACCCTTTGCTCTTAGCAATTGGCGCAAAGAAGTTTGGTCGAATTTTTCTTTCGTCCTTGTCTCGGCGGAGGTATTTTTCTTTCAGACGGGCAAGCTCGGCAGAGTTATCTATAGGCAGAATCTTTTTAGCCTTGTCAATCTCGCACCCGCTCATTACATCGAGCTGAGCAATATCTTTGTAAATCTCGCGAATTTCGGGAGAGTCTTTGTTCAGTCCGTTGTTCATTTTATCCCATAGCAACGTATTAAGCTCCTGAGATAGGTTGATGATGGGGCCAATTTCGTTCTCGCTCGTGCGAATATCTAGGTCGGCCTTTTCCTTATTCGTATAGTACATGTTTGCTTTCTGGGCTTTAATAAGACTTGTCGGCACTTCAAAATCCGCAAAGTTTCTTTCCGCGGCACGGAGGAGGATTGGATTGTTTGTAATAAGCACTGTGTCAGAGTCAAACCTTTATACCGCAGCTTTCGCTGTATTTGTACGGAGTAGACTATCTCATCGTCGGTTCTCGACGCTCGGCGCTTCGCGCACGGAGTTTCACCGCAACGCTACAATTAGTCGTTACACCTTCCGCCTAGCGGCGGCTTGGCACGGTGTTTCCATATATTCGCTACCTATAAATTTTCTTAATCGACAAAAATATAATTATAACCTATCCGAAGTTACTGACCATATAGTAACCTTCGTAGTTTTCAATGTCTTTCCAAATTTCTTCCATCTTACCCCCATATTTTTGGTAGCGAAATACTTAGGGGTTCACCGTTAGCAGCTTACGCCACACCTTGCATGTGCAAGTTCACCGAGTTTTCATTGCGCATTCCTACGCAACGCGACCTTTAGGGCAATCGCACCCACTCAGACGTTGCAAAACGTTTTCCTCTATGCTGTTAATGTAGATGATCTGGTCGGTAACAACAAAGTATTTTGCGATTTCTTCATTATATGTGTTATGGGTGAGCCACACGTTTGCAACTGTGATATGCGGGCTACGAGAACCCAAAATAGTTTCTCCTGCCCCGAAACGTGTTGAAAAAACATTCCCTTTTCCAAGCCGCGAAACTCCGTCAAACCGCCCGATAGCCGCGTACAGCATCTCCATTGGATTCCCGCACAAAGTGCTGTAGTTGCCATCTACGAGAATTTTCCCTTTTCGTAAATCGGAGATGTAGGACTGGGTAATCGAATTCCGGAACTCCGCGTACTGCTTTGTCTTTGTGAACTTCTCATTTACGCCCATAAGCCGATACACAATTTCGTTTTTGCTGAGCAAAGGCTCATTTTTCATAGTTTCTTCTTTCGCAAACTTGATGTGGTATCGCAATACGGAGGGGTTTGTACGCAGAGCATAAACGTAATCCAGAGACGGCTTAAGCAACTCATCAACCTCCGCGGGGGTTAACTGCAGTGTGTTAATGAGCTGGTAATGTGTCTGCACCATTTCCCCGTCCATGTAGTGCGTCGGCTTTTCATGCTTGACAATGCCGAAAGTAGAGCCAACATTCTCAAGCCATTGCTCAAATGAGCCGAACTTGAGATACTTAATGCTCGACGGGGTGGTGATTATCTTAATGTCGTCTAATTTCTCAGCGTATGTTTTTCCACTTAGTTGCGAAACATCAGTTATGCCGTTATCGGCAAAAAACCGCCGAATATCGCAGTTAAAACATGCCGATTTGAAGAAACGGTTGCGCAGCAGGACGAACCCATACTTATTATAATTCCCTATAGCCCCAGTTTGGATAAGGGATTGTCCGTCCCATATACTGTTGGAAATATCGACGTCGGTATATTCAGTTGCAACAATGCCATCTTTCACACTTGTGGCAACGACATGATCCCGAAAAACGCTTTCAAAATCATCAATGAGCAGGATAGAGCGGGGGTCAAGCTCAATAGTATCGATAATAGAGCTAGATGGTAATGAAATGTATGACTCAAACCCCGCGAGATCAATTTTATCACCTTCTTTCACAGATAGCCCGCAGAGGTCATAGGTGTGCATTTTCTTGTACATTCGCTCATCGATGAACAAGCATTTCCCTACCCGAGCGCTGCCGGAGGAACGCTTAAACCGAATGTAGTGAATGCCATCGCAGATAAAACCGTTTGTGTACAGCTCGTGTCGCAAAGCGGCAACGGACATCTCGGTCGGGATATTGGCGTTAGCAACATATTTGCCCTCTAGCAAGCGAAATGACTTGCCGATGGTGCTTTGCGGGAGAGGATTTTCCACGGGTTCCCCGCACTTAACCGCGATTAGTTCCCCGTCTTTCATACAAACGCAATCGTCAAATGTGACATCCCGCGCGGTGTATCCATTCTTGACATAGGTCTTGTCGTAGAGCTTGTTAAACGTCTTAACGGAATAATCAAATGTCACGTTGATGACGCGGGAGGTGTATTCTTTCCCGTTTTGGGTAAAAGAAAACTGCATGTTACGGTATACTTTTTCGTATACATCACGCAGTTTTATCATGTCAAGAGAGTAGGGGATGGTTGCGCAAAACCTCCGGAAGTTGATGTCACCTGTGCGGTATCGCAACGTGAAGCCATTGGGGTTTGGAGCAGCGGTGTGGTTGGATAGGTACAGGTCTTTCGCGTCAATTGACGGGATATAAATGCTTGTGTCCTTCGTTTGTCAAATCCTCCCTGATTTCATTATAAGATTGCGGGAATCTGAGAATCATTCCCGCGGAGTGGTGTACTTGTTACACCTATTTTTGAGTCTTACTTTTATGATAATTTTGTAATCTCTCGGACATGGCGGTGCGTTGCTCGTCCGAGATATTTCTTGTGCGAGGTTTGGGGTCGCGGATGGCGATGCCCTTAGCAGGGGCGGAGAAGGTGGCCTGTTCCAGCACGTCATCACGGACTACCTCTTTCTCGAGTGCCCAGCCCGAGGTTTGGAATTTTCGGTAGTGGGCGGGAATACATGTCCACGCATGCCAGGATTTTGTTTCCTCATTATAGGTGATTACGGTTTCACGTTCCGCGGGGGAGAGCCTCACATCACTTTTCATTACAGCCTCCGAATTTCTACGTCGATTACGTCGTACTGGCAGATTGCCCATAGCAAACGAAAGAAAAAGAGCGGGAGGGATTGGTATCCCCACCGCCTTGTGTAATAATGGTCGAATTTATCTCGGACGTATATATTATACATCATTTATTATGTTCCGTCCTTTCACTTAACCAATTTCAGCCATCTAAGACGAGATTTTTCTAGCTTACATGTTCGCCCATCCTCATCCATCATAAACTGTTGACCATTCTGGTCTGTATAGGAAGTATATGTCTTAACCCCTAAGCTATCCGTGAACTCGCGCAGCATATCTCTTCCGGTGAGTTCTTTGTTTTTTCTCACAACCGCCATCATAACTAAGACGCACATCTTGCGGATAAGGGGATTTTCGTAATCTGCAAGCAACTCGTCGGTTTTGTTTCCTAAAGGCGTGTTAAGTCCATGCGCGGATAGTGCCTGCATGGTAAAAAAATAGTCCTTACTTCCGTATTTTCCGCCATCAAATGTTTTAGCTACGGGAAATGTCAACATCAAATCGTGCGGGGTCATTTTAGATACCAGCGCTGTTACAATGTTATATAATAACAAAATATTATCTGCGTCTAGCTGATTCTCGTCAACCGAATCAAATACATGAACACCATTATACACAGCTTTGCGAAGGTCTGCGGCTGACCCTGTATCGATAAAATCCCCGTAGGAATCAATCATCTTCTGCAAATAGTTCGGCTTGTACGTTGCCTTTCTCGTGGGTTCAACTAATGTCAGATGGCTCATTGTCTTACCTCCTTATTTTCTTGCGCGAGTTCCACCACTGTGCAGCCCTTAGCCAAGAATTTATTTAAGAAATACTTCTGACCTTCCCCCGTTACTAGAGGTGTCTTTTGAATTTTGACTTCTCCGGAACGCATATATACGGGTGTTTCCTTTACCTCCATCCATCCGTGTTCAAGCGCGTACTGAGTCGGGACGTTCTTGCTAACCCCGCTCTTAATTAGGTAGTTACTTTCCCGCAAATCCTTAAAAAGCCGATTCTGACCAACATTAACTCCGTTTTGCTTCAACAATTTTGCCAAGTCTCCAACGAGAATAGAGTCGGGAGAGCCGGAGATTGCATCTGCCATGATTACTTTTGGTTGCGCTTCCTCTAGCTGGGCTTGGACTGCCTTTAGCGACACAGTGAGCTGCTCACATTTAGAATTCGACATGATGAGAGCTCGGCTGATTACCACCTCGGGGGTGTTCCACTGTTCTTCAACTTCGATGAGGTACCGGCGCACGGCACGACCTTTATCGGTACGCTGCAACATGCAGATTTCCTTTGCCATTTCTAGGCTGAGTTGGTGATCTGTTACAATCGTCCAAGGATTCTTTGGATTATTGGTCGGACTTTTTTGTCCGTCCAATGTCGAGTAGTCCTGATTTTCGACAAATCCATATTCGCACATACGGGGGAACCACTTATGGTACGGGGTTGTAATCTCCAACTGCTTGTGCAATACGCGGCCGGACATGGTGGGTTTCATAGAGTCAGTGCTAATCATCTTGAGTTCGTTCATCTTTCATTCCTCCATCACTAAACTAAAGCTCGAAAATCACAATCCCAAAAAATGCCGCGGCAAAGCCATAAGCGCATGCAACTGCAATGGATTCAGCCCATACCGCGGGGTCGGCATCGGTGCGGCAGGCGCATACACAAATTGCCGTGATGACCCCGCCAAGGCAGAGGACAGCAAAGCTGACCCATAGCAAAAGGCGCATCATCTCAGCCCCTCCCGAATTTGCGCATTCTTCCACACCATCAGGTCGCAGAATGAGTCAAAAAGAGGCACCTTCTTCCGCAGACCGAAGTCCCGAAGTAGGTGCCGGACAAAAGTGTAATCATATGTGGTTGGTGGGTCTTGTCGTCGTTGTTCCGCCTGCCGATTGACACTCCCCATGCCTAAAGGCAGGGGATTCTTGGTTCTTCGAGCTTGCGCCCCGCGTCTTATAGCTCTCCCCAAGCATGAATTCCCGTGTGTCCCACGGTACTAGGATTTTAGGCTGCGA
>Ga0172378_10000354_pt1 | contig 39693 bp, 28 predicted proteins | sample GrowelOW332metaG_FD_119755 | JGI IMG/M metagenome (GOLD analysis project Ga0172378, IMG submission 119755) | Groundwater microbial communities from an aquifer near a municipal landfill in Southern Ontario, Canada - Pumphouse #3_1 metaG | ecosystem: Environmental > Aquatic > Deep subsurface >...
AACTCATCGTGAATCTGAAGAATCATCTTAGCGGCAAGTTGCTCTTTGTTTAAACGCTCCTGGATCCGAATCATGGCAATCTTGATAATATCTGCTGCACTGCCTTGTATAGGGGCGTTAATCGCATTCCTTTCTGCGTATCCTCTTACTATGGCATTATGTGAGTTGATATCTTGTAAAAAGCGTTTACGATGAAAGATGGTTTCTACATACCCCCTCTCTTGTGCAATATGTATACTCTCATCCATGTATTCTTTTACCCGTGGATAGGTCTGAAAATAGCCTTCAATCAGCTCTTTTGCCTCTTTTCTATCCACCTTCATTCGTTCAGCTAGACCGAAGATAGAGATACCATAGATAATACCAAAGTTGGCTGTTTTTGCTTTGCTTCTTTCTGCAGAGGTAACTTCCTCAATAGGTTTCTTATAGACTTTAGCAGCAGTAGCTGCATGTATATCCTGTTTTTCATTGAAGGCTGCAATCATGTTTTCATCTTTACTTAGATGTGCCATAATGCGCAATTCTATTTGGGAATAATCCGCTGAAAAGAACGCGCAGCCCTCTTCTGGAATAAACGCTTTTCTAATCTCTTTTCCGTTCTTCTCTCTAATAGGGATATTCTGTAAATTAGGATTACTAGAACTTAACCGTCCCGTTGCGGTAATGGTTTGATTAAAGGAGGTGTGTATCTTGCCAGTTACAGGGTTTATTAGTTGGGGGAGTGCATCCACATAGGTGTTCAATAATTTTTTAATACCTCTATATTCTAGTATCTTGGAGATGATAGCATGCTTTCCCTCTAACTTCATCAATATTTCTTCGGAAGTAGAGTATTGTCCCGATTTTGTTTTCTTTGCTTTTTCTGACAGTTTAAGTTTATCAAATAGCACCTCTCCAACCTGTTTAGGCGAGGAGATATTGAAGCTCATCCCAGCCATTTCTGTAATCTCTTTTTCGAGCGCAATAAGTTGATTGGTAAAATCTATCGAGGTTTTTTTCAGTGCTTGGGTATCGAGGCAAACCCCATTTCTCTCCATTGTTGCTAGCACACTTACTAATGGCATTTCAATGGTATTAAATAGAGCTTCGTCTTTTTCTTTCTTTAGTTGTTTTTCTAGGCACGTTTTTAATTGAAAGGTGATGTCTGCTTTTTCGCAAGCATATTCATATATAGCATCTGCCGGCAGTTGTGCTATTGTTTTTTGCTCTTTTCCTTTTGCGCCTATTAGTTCCTCTATTTTTATGGTTTGGTAGTTAAGATAGATTTCAGCTAAATAGTTTAAGTTGTGATTTAGTTCCGGTTGAAGAATATAGTGGGCCACTGTGGTGTCGAATAGTTGGCCCCTAATGGTTGCACCATGATTAGATAAGACAATAAGGTCGTTTTTCATATTTTGACTAACTTTAACAATATTTTCTTTTTCAAAGAAGGGAGACAGCTCCTTTACTATTTTGCTCGTTTCCTCGAGGCTATCTGGTATTGGTACATAGTAAGCCTCATTTTCCGTGAAGCAAAAGCTGATACCTACCAATTTTGCCGTCATTGCCTCTGTACTCGTTGTTTGTGTGTCTATACAAACATTTTTTTTCGACAATAATTTTTTTAATAAAATAGCTCTTTCCTCCTGATTATCAATGATATGGTAGCTGTATAACGACTCTTTTAAGGTCCTGAGATTTTGATTTTCATCTTCTCCCTTATCCTCGTCGGCAAATACGCTAAAGAGATCGGCTTCAACCGGTTGATTTTCTTTCACCTTTTTCTCCTCTCCAATAATTCTGGTAAGGAAAGTCTTAAATTCAAGTTGATTAAATAGTTGTGTCAGTTTTTCTTTGTTGATCTCTTTTCGTTTCAAATCATCAAAATGGATTTCCATTGGTACATCCAGTTTAATGGTTGCTAAGAATTTTGAAAAACGTATTTCCTCTTTATTTTCTTCAATCTTCTTTTTTACTGCCCCTTTTAATTTTTCCGTGTTTTCTAGAATCCCCTCTATTGAACCAAATTCCGCAATCAGTTTTTGTGCCGTTTTTGGTCCTACGCCCGGACAACCTGGAATGTTATCCGCTGCATCTCCCATTAGCCCAAGCAAGTCAATTACTTGAAGTGGGGTATTAACCTGGAATTTTTCTTTAACCTCCTCTACGCCTAAGAGCTCTGCAGGTTTATTTCCGTTTTTGGGTTTATACATCTTTACATATTCACCAACTAGTTGTGCATAATCCTTATCCGGTGTCATCATCACCGTTTCTATTTTCTGTTCTGCTGCTCTTGTTGCAATTGTACCAATCACATCATCCGCCTCGTATCCACTCACCTCAAAAACCGGAATATTATACGCTGCAATAATCTCCTTGATAATAGGAATGGATCTTCTGATATCCTCTGGTGTTTCCTCTCTTTGCGCTTTATAGGGTTTATACACATCGTGTCTAAATGTTTTTCCTGCAGGGTCAAAGGCAATTGCGATATGTGTAGGGTGTTCTCGGTTGAAAACATCCTCCAACGTATTGACAAAACCAAAAATGGCTGAGGTGTTTTCTCCCTTTGAATTCATGCGTGGATTTCTTATAAATCCGTAGTAAGCTCTATATATTAAGGCGTATGCGTCGAGTAAGAATAATTTCTCCATAACTAAATATCTTTATTTTTGTTTGTAAAAGTACAAAAAAATATGCTATTCAATCTTTTATTATTATTTTTGTAGCTTAAACCATTCATCCATGAGTATACTCTCAACCATACGTTTACCAATACAAGTTGAGTTAGATCGTTTTACCACTTTGTTTAATGACGTTTTATCCAGTGATAATTATTTGTTAGAGCATACGTTATCTTTAGTAAAAGAGCAACATGGCAAAATGATGCGTCCTATGTTGATGCTTCTACTAGCAAAGTCTACGCATACCGTAACACCCGTCACTTATCACGCAGCAGTAGCTTTTGAGTTACTTCATACCGCTAGTCTTGTTCACGATGATGTGGTCGATTTTAGTGATTTACGTAGAGGACATCCCTCTCTAAATTCCGTTTTTGGAAATAAAGTAGCGGTGTTAACCGGCGATTTCTTGTTAGCTACCGCATTATATCATTCCAGCTTAACGTATGACCCTCGTATCGTATCCATCCTTAGTCAGATAGGGCGTGACCTCTCGGAGGGTGAGCTGTGGCAGTTGGCCACGCTATCCGATAGCATTGTATCCGAAGAGACCTATTTTCATATTATCCGTAAGAAAACGGCATCCCTCTTTTCTGCCAGTGCAAAAGCAGCTGTTTTATCTGCTGGTGGTACACTTGAGGAGGCAGAGAAAGCCTATGCTTTTGGTGATTCTATAGGAGTTTGTTTTCAGATAAAAGATGATATATTCGATTATTATACCTCTTCAGATTTAGGTAAACCCACCGGAAGTGATATGTTAGATCGTAAGTTGACACTTCCCATTATCCACGTATTGCAAAAATTAAATAACCCTGTATATAACGATTTGGCTGTTCGTGTTCTAAAAGGTACCTCCACTAAAGAGGATGTTACCGTTCTTATTGCTTTAGCCAAAGAGCAGGGGGGTATAGCCTATGCCAATGAGGTGTTGAACGCCTATAAGGAAAAGGCATGTAGCTATTTAGAGGGTATTGAAGATACGGCCTTACGCGATTCTCTATCGCTTTATTTAGACTTCTTAATGAACCGTACCAAATAAGTACGTTCACTTAATATAACAAAAGAGGAGACACCCTAGGGTATCTCCTCTTTTTGTTTGGGGTTTAGATTAGAAGAACTTAATCTCTTTTTCTTGAATATCCGATAGCAAGATATTTGCCAAACGGCTCGTACCTAAGCGGAACAGCTCATTGTTCAACCATTCCTCGCCTAAAACTTCCTTAACAATAGTGTAGTATACCAATGCGTCATGCACTGTGTTAAGTCCACCTGCTGGTTTGAAACCAATTTTGTTACCAGTCTTATCATAATACTCTTTAATAGCCTCACACATCGCATATGCAGCCTCTGGAGTAGCTGCTGGTTTAAGCTTACCAGTCGATGTTTTAATAAAGTCAGCACCCGAGTAGATGGCAAGAATAGCCGCCTTTTTGATGTTGCTCATGCTTTTTAATGCACCGGTTTCCAAGATAACCTTCATATGTTTTCCTTTACATACCTCTTTTAGTTCTTGAATCTCATCACACATGGTTTGGTAATCTTCGCTTAAGAAGCGACCAATAGAGATAACGATATCAATTTCATCGGCACCATCCATGATAGCCATTCCTGTTTCAGCCACTTTCACCTCAATAAAAGTCTGTGAGGTAGGGAATCCTGCAGATACAGCAGCAATATTCACCTCGTCTACTTCAAGCGTATTTCTAACTGTTTCTACCATATTAGGGAATACACAGATAGCAGCTACATTTTTAAGTTCCGGAAATTTCGTTTCAAATTCATTTACTTTCTCCGTAAATTTCATTACATGCTCCTCTGTATCGTCACTGTTTAGTGTTGTTAAGTCAATACAGTTAAACAGAAATTTTTTCACCTCTACATTGTCGTTAGCTGCTACTTTGTTCGCCACTAATTCTGCTACTTTCTCTTCGATTTCTTGGTCAGTAATCGCAGTATGGTATTTGGATAGGGTAGCAAGATACTTGTTTTCTTCTTTTTTTTCCATTCTATTTTAGTTTTATGTTATTATGATGTCTATCTTTATCCCGTTGCGTCTTTTTCTCAAAGCTCTGTTCCAATGCATCGGTAAGGTTTATATCTGTTTGATTTGCTAAACAGAGAAGTACCCAGAGCACGTCGGCCATCTCTTCAGAAAGGTTCTCTTTTTCTCCCTCTTTAAAGGATTGTTCACCATATTTTCGTGCCATCACGCGGGCCAATTCTCCCACCTCTTCTGTTAAGATGGTCATGTTAGTGAGCTCGTTAAAATAGCGTACACCGTAGGTTTTAATCCAATTATCTACCCTTTCTTGTGCCTCTTCTATCGTCATTATTCTTTTGTTTTAGAGTCCATGAAAATGGTAACCGGACCGTCATTTACAAGTGAAACCTTCATGTCTGCTCCAAACTCTCCTGTTTGTATTGTTTTTCCCAATTCCTTTTCCATTTGTTGACAAAACAAGTGGTAGAGTGGTTCAGAAACAGTTTGTTTTGCCGCCTTGATATACGAGGGCCTATTTCCTCTCTTTGTAGATGCTTGTAGGGTGAACTGACTGATAACAAGTAGTTCCCCCTCTACCTCTTTTACTGAGCGATTCATAACGCCATTCTCGTCATCAAATAGGCGTATATTTACAATCTTTCTACACAGCCAATGGATATCTTCCTCCGTGTCTCTATCTTCAATACCTACGAGTACCAATAGTCCCTTTTGAATAGACGACTTATCCTTTCCATTTATGGTAACTGTCGATTGTGTAACTCGTTGTAGTAGCGTTCTCATTGTCTAATATTCTATTACAAAGTTAGTAATTTACTTTAATACTTTTCCTTTTTTCCTTTTTTTTATAGGAGTAAATCTCTATTTAACTGCCTGTTATTTATTTTCTTCTGCCTGTAAATTATCCCATACAAGTTTTGCTTTTGCTTTGCCAATGGTCAATTCCAGTTGATCTATAGGCACCTCCTTAATACGCTTTACGCTTTTAAACTCTTTCAATAGCGTCTCTTTGGTTTTTTCTCCGATTCCCTTAATACTATCTAGTTGCGAGGCAATTTGTCTTTTACTACGTTTTTCCTTATGGAAAGCAATAGCATATCGATGTACCTCCTCTTGTACCTGTTCTAAGAATTTAAAGAGCGGGGTATCTGGTTTAATTTTCACCGTTTGAGCAGGAAAACCATACAGCAGTTCCGATGTCCGGTGTTTGCCATCCTTTACCATTCCTGCAATAGGTATAGATAGGTTTAGTTCATCTTCTACAGCCTTTCTAACCGCCTCCATTTGTCCTTTTCCACCATCTGTTAGTATTAGGTCGGGCAGTGCTTTATTCTCCTCGTGCAGGCGTTTATATCGTCTTTTTACTACCTCTTTCATTGAAGCATAATCATCCGGACCAATTACCGACTGAATAATGAAGCGCCTGTACTCCTTTTTGCTTGGCCTTCCATTCTTAAAGACAATACAACCAGCCACCGCATCGCTACCCTGTATGTTAGAGTTGTCAAAACTTTCAATATGCAGTGGCAATTTACTTAATTGTAGCTGTTTCTGCAGCTCTTTCAGAATTTTTATTTGTCGCTGTTCTGGATTTAACTTTTCTGCCTGTTTCAGTCGGTCTAGCTTATATTGTTTAACGTTAAGGATAGAGAGTTCCAGTAGTTTTTTCTTTTCCCCCTTTTGTGGAATGGTGATAATTACATCGTTGAGCGGTAAATCGATAGGAAAGGGTACAATGATTTCACGTGAAACACTTTTATATCGTTCTCTCATCTCCACAACTCCTAAAGCAAGTAATTCCTCTTTTGTCTCCTCTAATTTTTTCTTATACTCAAAGGTAAAGGCCTGTGTGATGCTACCATTGCTAATGTGTAGGTAGTTGATATAGGCTTTCTTTGCCTCCTCTGCAATAGAAAAGACATCAATATTATGTAGAACAGCGCTAACCACCTCCGATTTTGCTCTATAATTTTCAATTAGGTCGTATTTCTTTTTTACCTCTTCTGCTTCCTCAAATTGTAGTGCTGCTGCCAGATTTTGCATCTTCTGGTACAACTGTTTACTGATAGCCCTTGTGTTTCCTTTGATTATTTCCGTTGCATTTTGAATATTTTCGAGATAATCTTCGCGGGTTTGTTTACCAATGCAGGGTGCTTTACAATTTTTGAGATGGTATTCTAGACAGACTTTAAACTTCCCTTTTTCAATCTGTTCCTCTGTAAGCAGTAGTTTGCAGCTTCGTATAGGGTATAGTCGTTTGATGGTTTCTAGCATCGCCTTCATGGAGGGGAGGTGACTATATGGTCCATAGAATGTGCCATATTTTCGATTGATCTGTCTGGTGTAAAAGATGCGTGGAAAATACTCGTTCGTGACACAGATAGAGGGGTATGTTTTGTCATCTTTGAGCAAAACATTATAGCGTGGTTTGTATTTTTTGATTAGATTATTCTCCAATAGTAGGGCATCCTCCTCTGTACGTACAACAATATACTTGATGTCTTCAATCTTGCTCACCAGTACTCTTGTTTTACCAGGCTCGTGTTTTTTATTAAAATAGGAAGCCACTCTCTTCTTTAAGTTCTTAGCCTTACCTACATAGATAATCACTTTTTCCTTAGAGAGATATTGGTAAATCCCAGGTTGTTCTGGTAGATTATTTACGATACCTTTAAGATAAGTTTCGCGTTCGCTTTCCTTGCTCATGTACTTGTTGTATTAAAAGAAAGCGGGTTTCTCTGTCTATGGCACAGGGAAATCCGCTTATCAAAAAAGGGCTGTTCCCTAGTTAGATGGATAAGATAGAGTCGATCTTTTCGTTATTTTCAAAGAGCTCTTTTCCTTTAAGATCCAATAATTCTATAATAAAGTTGATGTAAATATCCTTTGTGTGGAATTTTTCAACCAATTGATACGCAGCTTTCATGGTTCCACCGGTTGCCAATAGGTCGTCGTGTATTAAAACAACATCCTCCTCAGATAAGGCATCTTTATGTATCTGTATAATATCTTTGCCATACTCTTTGTCGTAGCTTTGTTCGATGGTTTCACTAGGTAATTTACCCGGTTTGCGAATTGGAATAAAGCCCGCATTCAATCGTGTAGCTAAGATAGGGCCCATGATGAAGCCTCTAGACTCAATACCAACCACTTTTGTAATGCCTTTATCTTTGTACTTCTCATACATTAAATCGGACAATTCTTTGAGTAGTTTTGGGTCTTTAAAAAGAGTGGTTACATCTTTGAACATTATACCAGGAATGGGAAAATCTTTTATTGTTCTGATATTTTGGATTAAAGTTTCTTTGCTCATGTTGTTTTGCTTTAGGGTGTATGTGTCGTTATGTTTCACGTGAAACAGTATATTTATCTTCCCATTAAGACGAGAAGAACGTTAATGTCACTTGGAGATATTCCTGGAATTCTGCTTGCTTGTGCCAATGTTTCAGGATCTATTTTAGCTAATTTTTGTCGTGCTTCCGTTGTAATGGATTGCATGTTTAGGTAGTCAAACTTACCCTTTATACGGATTGCTTCGAGTCGCTCAATTTTGTTTGCTACAATTCGTTCTCTATCAATATAGCCTTTATATTTGATTCTAATCTCTGCAGCTTCTAGTATCTCTTCCTGTCTATCGGTAAAGGTGTCTATCACCTCCCGTAGTGCACCAACATAGGGTGCAATATTTTTCAGTGTAATCTGCGGTCTATTAATCAAGTCGATAAGTTTGCATCCCTGTTGTAGTGGAGTAGTCTGCAGTGTTTCCAGTGCAGGATTAATCTTATCGGGTTTGATGGAGAATCTTTTCGTAAAGTTAATAAGAGCCTCTACTTTTTCTCGTTTAGCGCATAAGCGGTCGTATCTCTCTTTGGTAGCCAAGCCTAGTTTATACGATCGTTCGGTGAGTCGCATATCCGCATCATCTTGTCGTAGTAAGATTCTATATTCTGCGCGCGAGGTAAACATACGGTAGGGTTCATCTACGCCTTTAGTAACCAGGTCGTCAATGAGTACGCCTATGTACGATTCATCTCTAGCGAGTATAAAAGGTTCTCCGCCGCTACAATGGAGATGCGCATTAATACCTGCGATTAATCCCTGTCCAGCAGCCTCCTCGTATCCTGTGGTTCCATTCACTTGTCCGGCAAAGAAGAGATTTTTTACGATTTTCGATTCTAAGGTATGATGTAGTTGTGTAGGGTCAAAATAGTCGTACTCAATAGCATAACCCGGTCGATAGGCCACAACATCTTTAAAGGCAGGTATTTTCTTGATTGCTTCGAGTTGGATCTCCAAAGGAAGAGAAGAAGAAAAGCCATTCAGATAGAGTTCTTGCGTTGTTTCACCCTCTGGTTCCAGAAAAAGTTGATGTTTATCTTTGTGTGCAAAGGTAACTATTTTAGTTTCGATACTTGGGCAGTATCGTGGTCCAATGCTATGGATCTGTCCGTTGTAGAGCGGCGAATCGGGTAGTCCTTTGCGAAGAACCTCGTGTACCTCTTTATTGGTATAACAACTCCAGCATGGCAGTTGTTTCAGTTTTCGTTTTCCTGTATGCAGATAGGAGAACTGATGGAAATCATCCTCTCCATCTTGCACCTCCATTAAATCGTAATGTACACTTCTACCATCTATACGTACCGGTGTGCCCGTTTTCATTCTGCCGTAGGTGATGCCCTGTTTAGCTATCGACTCTGTTAGTCCATAAGAAGCTGGTTCAGCCATTCTACCGCCAGGCAATTGTACTTTGCCAACATGCATCAATCCGTTTAAGAAAGTACCCGCCGTAATAATCACTGTTTTGGCATGAAAGGTTACGCCCCAATAGGTGGTTATTCCAGTAATGGTGCCCTCTTCCACAATAATTTCTTTAGCAGTATCCTGCCAGATATGTAAGTTTGGTATATTTTCAAGAATCTCTCTCCAGGTCCAAATAAACTTATTCCGGTCGCATTGTGCACGTGGACTCCACATAGCAGGACCTTTAGAGCGGTTTAATATTCTAAATTGAATAGCTGTTTGGTCGGTTACCCATCCTGTGTATCCTCCCATAGCATCTATCTCTCTAACTATTTGTCCCTTAGCGATACCGCCAATGGAGGGGTTACAGCTCATTTGTGCCACCTTGTTCATATCCATCGTGATAAGACAAGTCTTTGAGCCAAGATTGGCTGCAGCTGCAGCGGCTTCACAACCCGCATGTCCTGCACCAATAATAAGTACGTCGTAATAAAATTCCATTTACTAATTATTAAGATGCAAATCTACAAAATAGTTAATCAAAATGTAGCTAAATAATCAAAAAAGAAGAGGTTAGGTGGGTAAGTCTCTAGAAATTTTGTTGAGATAGCCTATAAAATGTTTAAAACAGCTCAATATTAGTCCTTTATCCTCCAGTAGAGTGAATAGATAGCACTTTCTCCGTTCGGCTTCGTAAATAGCAGAAAATCAAGTGATTAGATGTTATATGCCTCTTTCTCCCCGCTTTATAATCTTGTAGAACACTTCTCTTTAGGTGCTGCAGTCTATTTTACTTAAAGTAGTATTTTTTTAAGCGCTTTCATCCCCTCGGTAGCACTTTTCTGAATAAACTGAATGGTTCTGTCCGATGGCATATTCACCTCCTTAGGATCAATAAGATAGACGGAAGCAGTTTGTGGAATATAGTGTAGCAAACTCGCTGCTGGATAAACATTGAGTGAAGTACCAATAATGATAAAGATTGCCGCCTCTTTGGTTTCCTCAATAGCCCTATCCATCTGTGGTACAGCCTCTCCAAACCAAACAATAAAAGGTCTGTATTGTGATCCATCCGGCGCTAAGTCTCCAACTTTAAGCTCCGGGCTGTTGGGGGTTAACTGTTTTATAAACCTAGGGTTGTAGGGGCTTTTGGAGGAGCAGATTTTAGTTAGTTCTCCGTGAAGATGAATAATCTTGCTACTTCCTGCTCGTTCGTGTAGATTATCTATATTTTGTGTAACAACGGTAACCTCATACTTCTCTTCCAGCTCATGTACAATTTGGTGGGCCGCATTAGGTGTTACATGGAATAGTTCTTTTCTACGTTGGTTATAAAAATCGATGACCAATGCTGGGTTTTTATTATAGCCATCAATGGAGGCCACTTGTTGCACAGGATATTTATCCCACAATCCTCCTGCATCTCTAAATGTACTAATTCCGCTTTCGGCACTAATGCCAGCTCCAGATAAAACTACAATTTTTTTCATGTCGTACTATTTATTATACTGCTTAAAATGTATCCAAGCAAATTTACCTATTTAGTTTTGTATAATCAAGTGCTACGCCCTAAAATCCAGTAGGAAGATGCTGTCAAAAGTTTATTCTATTTTAGATAATAGCGAGCTATTTGAGTTTGTTTTAGTCATTTAGCATAGAAAAATAACACTTTTTATTGCGTTTTATGGAGTCTGTTCGAGAAATTACTTTAATTTTGTCCGTTGATGTTGTTCTAAATAGAGTAGCAGCGCAAAAAAATAATTTTAATAACAAAAAAAGAACAGAATGGACAAATTCAGTTACGCGATAGGTTTGGGCATTGGCCAAAACCTAAAGAGTATGGGTGCAAATGATATTAACGTAGAAGATTTTGCAGCAGCAATTAACGATGTAATTAATGCAAATAAAACGGCAATTAGTCATGAAGAAGCACGCGATATCGTTAATAAGTTTTTTGAAGAGATAGAAGCAAAGAATAACGCAGGTATCATTGAAAAAGGTGCAGCTTTTCTAGAAGAAAACAAAAAACGTGCAGAAGTAACTGTTACTGAGAGTGGTTTACAATATGAGGTATTACAAAAAGGATCCGGCAAAAAACCAACTGCAACCAGTCAGGTGAAATGTCATTATGAAGGAACCTTGATAGATGGAACCATGTTTGATAGTTCTGTTAAACGTGGCGAACCTGCTGTGTTTGGTGTGAATCAAGTTATCCCAGGATGGGTAGAGGCTTTACAAATGATGTGTGAAGGCGACAAATGGAAATTATGTGTACCATCTGCATTAGCTTATGGAGCGCAAGGAGCAGGAGAGTTGATACCACCTCATAGTGTTCTTGTTTTTGAAGTAGAATTAATTGAAGTACTTTAATAATATATTTAAGATGAAGAAAACAGGAATTTTAGTTGGAGCTGCTGCCATCCTTTTGTCAGCTTGTTCTGTAAAGCAGCCTAAGGCTGATTTTAAATCAGATGTAGATAGTTTAGTATACGCCATTGGTGTATCTCAATCTAACGGTTTAAAAAGTTACATGGTTAGTGGTTTGAAGCTTGACACTACAGATGTTTGTATGGATGCTTTTATCAAAGGTATTTTAGAGTCCGGAAAAAACACCAAATTGGAAGACAAAGCTTATGTACAAGGTCTTATGATTGGTAGTCGTGTTGCTCAAATGAGCGGTGGCTTACAAAAAGAGGTATACGGAAACGACAGTGTTAACAAGATTAACATGGACAATTTCTATGCTGGATTTATCGGTGCATTGAAGGGTACCAATGTAGCTTTTGATGCAAAAACAGCTGCTACTTATGTACAGAGCATGTTGAAACAAATCAAAGAAAAGAACTCTTTAGTTAACTTTAAAGGAAACAAAGAGGCAGGCGAGAAATTCTTAGCTGCTAACAAAACCAAAAAAGGGGTTCAAGTAACCGCTTCTGGTGTTCAATATGAGATTTTGAAAAAAGGAAAAGGTGCTACTCCTAAAACAACCGATAAGGTAGAGATGAAATACAAAGGAACCTTGATTGATGGTACTGTATTTGATGATTCTGCTAAACATGGTGGAACAGCTACTTTTGGTGTAACACAAGTAATCAAAGGCTGGCAAGAAGTTTTGCCTATGATGACAGTTGGTTCAAAATGGAGAGTTGTTATCCCACAAGAATTGGCTTATGGTGCACAAGATAAGGGAACTATCAAACCATTTTCTACATTAATTTTTGAAATGGAATTGGTGAAAATTGTGAAATAAATAGCATTTTAATAGACGTATAGAGAAAAAGGACACATTTACAAAATGTGTCCTTTTTGTGTATTATCCAACTTTTTGCTTGAAATAATTTGCATTTTGCTATTTTTTTTGCGCGATTATGCAATTAAATAAAAATATTATATATATTTGTCTGTCAGATAGTAATTGTAATAAAATAATCAAATTAACATGGAAAAAATAGATGCTCTAGACAAAAAGATCCTCGAGATAATAACGAAAAATGCTAGAATTCCATTTAAAGACGTAGCTGCAGAATGCGGTGTTTCGCGTGCAGCTATCCATCAACGTGTGCAACGTTTGATTGATTTGGGCGTTATTATAGGGTCTGGTTATCATGTCTATCCTAAGAGCTTAGGTTACAGAACTTGTACCTATGTTGGAATCAAGTTAGAGCGTGGGTCCATGTATCGTGAAGTAGTAGACAAGTTGTTAGAGATTCCTGAGATTGTAGAGTGTCATTTTACAACAGGTTCATATACCATGCTTTCTAAGTTGTACGCTCGCGATAACGAACATCTTATGGAATTATTGAATACCAAGATGCAACAAATCCCAGGTGTTGTAGCAACAGAAACCTTAATCTCTTTAGAGCAAAGCATAAAAAGAGAAATCCCTATTTTGAAAACAAAATAAATAGACCAATCATGTCTAAAATGGATTCCATGCTTTATCCTCCTTTTTTACAAAAGGGGGATAAGGTCGTTATAATCACTCCAGCTAGTAAAATTGACAAATCGTTATTAGAAGGAGCCAAAACCAAGCTGAAAGCTTGGGGGTTACGTGTGTCCATAAGTCAGCATGCTGCCTCTTCCTGTGGTTGTTACTCGGGTAGTGTAGCAGAACGTTTATCCGATTTTCAACGCGCCTTAGACGATGTTGAAGTAAAGATGATTCTATGTAGTAGAGGAGGGTATGGAGCCATTCATTTGGTAGATAAATTAGATTTCACAGCCTTTACTGCCCATCCTAAATGGTTAGTTGGTTTTAGTGATATCACCCTCTTACATCAACTCTTTCAGCAAAAAGGGTTTGTATCCATTCACTCTTTTATGGCACATCATCTTTCTGTAGAAAAGGCCGATGACCCCTGTACCATGGCTTTGCACAATCTCCTTTTAGATGGCGATTTACCCCATTACACCTTTAAAGGTCACTCCCTCAATTGTAGTGGTTCTGCCACCGGTATATTACGCGGTGGAAATTTAGCTGTTATGAATGGGATGCGTGCTACGCCCTATGATATAGTGGCAGATGGTACCATTCTTTTCTTGGAAGATGTAGGCGAGTGCCCCTATCATATTGACCGGATGATGCATAATCTACGCATCAGTGGTGTTTTATCGAAACTCTCCGGATTGATAATTGGTCAATTTACCCAGTATGAGGAAGACCCCTCGTTGGGTGCTACGGTGTACGATTTGATTTACCAGATGGTTAAACCCTATCATTATCCCGTTTGTTTTGATTTCCCAATAGGTCATGTACCAGAAAATTACCCCTTAATATGTGGTTCCACCATATCTTTAGAGGTGCAAAAAAACAGGGTGCAATTAACAACGCATCGGCCAATAGATAAAGAAACAGAATAGGTAAAAAGCAAAAAATATGGCAAAGATAAAAAGTTTACTTCTCGTTTTTATGGTGTTATTTTCGGTTAGTTGTAAAATGAAAAGCCAGAAACCCACAGCTGTATCTACATCCGTAAAGGAGATAACCCCTCCCTTGTTTAATGCAGATAGTGCCTATCATTTTGTGGCACAGCAAGTAGACTTTGGTTCGCGTGTACCCAATAGCAAGGCACATCAAGCTTGTGGCGATTATTTAGTAGACCAACTAACCAAGTATGGTGCTAAAGTATATCAGCAGAAAGATGTTGTGATGGGTTATGATGGTAAACAGCTCCAGATGCGAAACATCATTGGTTCATATAACGATAAGAGCTTCAAACGGGTACTATTAGCTGCACATTGGGACACTCGTCCATGGGCAGACAACGACCCTAACCCTGCTAATCATCACACCCCTATCTTAGGTGCAAACGATGGAGCCAGTGGCGTAGGATTGCTCCTAGAGGTTGCTCGCCTACTGCAGTTGCAACAACCCAACATAGGTATAGATATTATTTTCTTTGATTTAGAAGATTATGGTACACCTCAGTTTGCTGAAGGTCCCGACCAAGAAAACACCTGGTGTCTTGGTTCACAATATTGGGCCAATCACCCCCATAAAGAGAATTACAATGCCCGTTACGGTATATTGTTAGATATGGTAGGAGGTAAAAATGCCACCTTCTTTAAAGAGGGTATCTCCGTAGAGAAGGCTCCAGGCGTTGTAGATAAGGTTTGGTCCATAGCTGAGTCATTAGGCCATGGCGCTTTTTTTGTCAACCGATTGGGGAGTTATGTAACCGACGATCATCTCTATGTTAACCAGTTGGCTAACATACCCTGTATAGATGTTATCGCCTACGAGGAGCATAATCAACAATCCTCTTTTGGTTCTTTTTGGCATACCTTAAACGACAACATGGATGTAATAGATAAATCAACATTAAAGGCTGTAGGAGAAACCATAACAGCTGTTATATATAAAGAAAAGTAGAAATGACAATTAACGAAGCACAAGATATAGTTATCGAAGATTTCAGTGAATTAGAAGACTGGATGGATAAATATCAGTTATTGATCGATTTAGGAAGCGATCAATTACCATTAGATGAGAAATATAAGATTAATGCTAATTTAATTGAAGGCTGTCAGAGTCGTGTATGGTTACATGCTGAGATGCAGGGAGATAAATTAGTCTTTAGTGCAGAGAGTGATGCCGTTATTGTAAAGGGTATCATTGCTTTGTTGATACAAGTAATATCGGGTCATACCCCAGAAGAGATATTAGCAAGCGACCTTTATTTTATTAAAGAGGTAGGTTTGACCGAGCATCTTTCGCCTACGCGTAGTAATGGTTTACTCTCAATGGTAAAGCAGATTCGTATGTATGCGTTGGCTTATCAAGCTAAACAACAAAAATAAGTAAACGTTCTAAAAAAAAGCGCGCATAGTAAATACTATGCGCGCTTTTTTTGGGGGAGATTATAGTTTAGATATATTCATTTCCAAGTTTGTCTTTTGTATCGCTTACAAACTGACGAATTGCTTTTTCGTCATCTTTTTTGCAGATGAGCAACACGTTTTTCGATTCAGCAATTAGATATCCCTCTAGTCCTTTCACCACGGCTAGTTTGTTTTCTGGCACCGCAATAATATTATCCTTGCAATCGTATAATAAAGCAGGACATCTTACCACCGCATTGTTCTCCTCATCTTTAGGATAGAGTTCATGCAACGAGCTCCATGTACCTAAATCGGACCAGCCAAAGTCGCCAAGTAAAACAAAAGCATTATCCGCCTTTTCCATCACGCCAAAGTCGATAGAGACACTAGGGCAAGAGGTAAAATGGTCAGCGATATAGGCCGCCTCACGCGGTGTGTTGTACACCGTTGGGTCAATGCTTAGATGATCCGTTACGTTGGGTAAGAACTGCTCAAAAGCAGCGAGAATCGTTTTTACATTCCATATAAACAACCCTGAGTTCCAATAAAATTCGCCACTCTCCACAAAAACCTTAGCAAGTTCTAGTTGTGGCTTTTCGGTAAAGGTTTTTACCTTATGGAAATCCTCACTCACCTCATCATCAATCTGTATATAGCCATAGCCCGTTTCAGGACGATTAGGCGTGATACCAAGTGTTACGAGTTTATCTGAATGAGAAACAAAGTCTAGACTCTTTTGTATAGCTTTTAAGAATTCCTCCTCTTTAAGGATAAGATGGTCAGAGGGAGCCACCACGATGTTCGCTTTCGGGTCAATGGCTTGGATATGATAAGAAGCCCAAGCAATACATGGCGCTGTGTTTCGTCTATCTGGTTCTAATAAAATTTGTTCCTCTTTTAAATCTGGCAGTTGTTGCTGGATAAGATGGGCATATTTTTCGTTTGTAACAATGAAGATGTGTTCTATAGGGATTATTTTACTGAAGCGGTCTACCGTTTGTTGTAATAAAGAGCGTCCCGTTCCAAAAAAATCAAGAAATTGTTTTGGAAGAGATGTTCGGCTAAAAGGCCAAAAACGACTACCGACGCCTCCACCCATGATGACGCAATAATGATGGCTATCTTTCATGATATTTTGATTTTAGATGTTTGCTGCTAAGATACAGTATATTTTAATAAGTTAGAAATTGCACCCTATTATTTTTTGCAGATTCTATTTTTCTTTTCTTGCATCGTTTGGTTTCTCTTTTTTTTTAGCGGACTTTCTCTTTTTTTTAGCTGTAAATATTGCAAAGATTAAAAAAACATGTATCTTTGCAACCGCAATTAAGCCCAGATGGCGGAATTGGTAGACGCGCTGGTCTCAAACACCAGTGGATTCACTTCCATCCCGGTTCGATCCCGGGTCTGGGTACTTGTAAAGCCTCGTAATCAATGATTACGAGGCTTTTTTTATTCCTATATTGCGAAACAATGAATTTTTACTCCTTTAATATCGCGCTGTTAGAAGTGTATTTAAATCACTCTAAGTTTCGTAGCTCTATCCCCTTTTCCCTTTTTGTCTGGTTCGGTATAAAATTTCACCCTTGTTCCCTCTCGGAGTAAATTGTATATCTGTTTATTGGAATGCACAAAAAAGAAAACCTCTCCACCAATATCTTTGGTGATAAAGCCAGCAGTACCCTCTTCAGTGGGTGGTAGCAGTTTTTTGATTATGCCCGTGTACTCCACAGGTTTAGTGCTCTGTGTTGTTTTTTTTGATTTCTTATTTGGGTCAATCTTGTACCAAAAGATGGATAATTCAGTCAATAACGCTTTTTTGTTGGAGAGCTTATACACCGAAATGCCCTGAGATGCATTCCTTTTTTGTTCTAGTTCTGCTGGTATTTCCCATTGGTTTTCCTCTCGAATGAGGTGCGCTAACAGATAATGTTGACTAGCTAACTTGCTTTCTCCCTTTTCATCCAGCAGCTTGGACAGTAGTTCAATTAGTTCTACCTTAAGTTCTAGATTACCATAGGTACTGATGCCCAACATGGCTTGTGCGTATGCTTTCTCTAGCTCCCCCTGTTCTAGATAGAGCTCTGCTACTACCTTGCGGATAAACCAATCACGCTTCATCTTTAGCATCTCCTCTAGTTCGTCAATGGCAGCTTCTGTGTTTTCCATCTCTTTTTTACACCAAGCGATGTGCTCTGTGAAGCGTAGGTCGTAGCCTTGATGAAACACCTTGAAATGCGCTAAGGCTCTCTTTGAGATGTCGTAGCAGCTCGCATAGTTAGCTGTTTCAAATAACGCTTTCGATAGATAGGCGTACCACTCTTCGCGTGTAGAAGCCATCTTTATCTCTTTTCGTTCCTCTTTTCGCTTCACTTTAACCGTTACTATGTTGGTGCTCAGCTTTTCGGGGTCTATAGCCTCGCAGAAATGGACAACGAAAGCCCAATCTGGTACACTTTTTTGCTTTTCTGTTTTTAGCACAATCTTTATCAGAAACTCCATCAATTTGCAGGACCATTCCGATGAGAAGCGCAATAAGAGGGGAATAATCTCTTCCGTTTTACTCGCCAAGTCTTCAGTGTTAAACTCGGCATCTGCATCCAGAGATTCCGCAAGGTCTTCCAATGTAACATGTGTCGTTTTGCTTGCATACTGCTTATGAATGCTCTTATAATGGTCATAGATTAACCATCCATAGGCTAGTAACACGTTTTCTGGTGTCTGTTCGTTTATCTGGATATTGTATTGTTGTAAAAAGCAGTAACCATTCTCTAGATGAGCTGCGTAGCGAAAGCAGTGAAGCATATCACATACAAGCGTTGACTGCTCTCCAATCTGTTGTATAGTAAAATCGGAGTGGTTTGCTCGGAAATAATCGAGTGCTTCTTGATAGTTCTTCTCTTTTTGTAAAGAGGCTATTTTTTCGCTAAAGCTGTAAATTGTTGCCATCGTTTTCTTATTTGTAAGGGGAAAGTTGGTTGTATTCTCTAAAAATCGGTGCGCTGTGTTGGTGGACCAAAGGGCCATTCATAGCGACGACTGGACAAAGATATGCTTTCTTTGTAAGTAATAAGCTTTTTAGCACTTGGAAAGCGTGCAACTATTGCTGTTCTTCTCTCCCTTTATCTTTGCTTGTAAAAAGCTGATCACCGCTTACACGTACTTTAACAAAACTATCTGGATACTTATCGTTGATAAAATCGATCAGTTTTTCTCGCAGTTTAACCTGTAAATCCCAATTTAGAGAGGCGTCGCGACTGCTCACCAATACTCTCAACTCTTTGTATCGCTCTTTGGTGTCGGTTACTTGAACGTTTGCCACCCGTTTATCCCATAGTGCTTCGTTCTCAAGTAGTAGCTGTAGTTGCGCTCTGAGCGCCTCTACGGGAAACGCATAGTCCACATATAGAAAGATGCTACCCAGTATGTTAGAGGTGTTTCTTGTCCAGTTTTGAAATGGATGTTCTATGAAATAGCTCACCGGAAGAATCAATCGTCTTTCGTTCCATATTTTTACCACCACATAGGTTAATGTAATCTCTTCGATGCGTCCCCATTGCTCCTCTACAATCACCACATCGTCTAGTCGGATGGGCTGGGCAATGGCTATTTGTATGCCGGCCAAGATGGTTGCCAGACTCTTTTGTGCAGCAAAACCAACAATGATACCAGCTATACCAGCCGAGGTTAAAAGGCTGATTCCGATAGACCGGACCGATTCGAATGCCATGAGGCAGAAGGAGATGGTTACAATGGTGATGATGGCAATAAAAATATTCTCAAAGATTTTCAATTTGGTGAAATTCTTGCGAGCATTTAGGTTGTTCTCTACCGTTAGGTCGAGCCTATTGAGATAGTAGTAGAACAAAGCTCTTACTATTTTGGTTAATAACCATCCCACCGTTAGTATCAGTAGGATATTATTAATTTTTATCACTAGACGGAAACCGGCTATCTCAGAGATAAATGAGTAGCTAAAGATTTTAAACAAAATCCATAGCAAGAGCCACAAAACAGGGATTTTCAAGATATCAATGATGAAATCGTCCACTTTGCTTTTGGTGATTGCAGCTTTTTTCTTGAGTAGTCGAATGGTTTGTCGATAGACTATAAAGGTGATGACAACAGAAAGGATAAATAGGAGGACACCCAATAAAATTCGGTAGACATCTTGCTGTAGTAATTTTTCGATTGTATCCATAGTATAGTAATTTAGTTATCCATTTTTCTTATAAACGTATCTCTCTAAAAAAAGAACGTTCTAGTACGCTCTGCTTTTGCTAAAGTACGGCTTATTTTTTAAGTTTCATACGATATGTGGTTTTTATTAAAGCATCTATCTTTTTTAATGTCCCTTTTTTTTATGTTTACTATTGCTTTCTGCTCATCTGGTAGTCACGGTGAACCGTATTGGTAGTCGTGGTGAACCATATTGGTAGTCATGGTGAACCGTATTGGTAGTCACGACTACCAGGTTAAATAGCTGTTGTATCTTTTGTCGATTTTTACTTTTTTTCTTCTCTTTGTACCGCCTTTGTTGTTAAGATGTAATAAGACTTGTTATGAAAAATAAGTTCTGACGTTCGTATAGTTCAATTGGAAACGATATATTTGCATTGTTTTGCAAATATGTAGTTGATTACAATATATTTGCGCTTAAATCTACATATAGCAACACGTCATGAAAAATCAAGATCAAGTAATAATAGATCAATTAAAAAGAGGTGATGAAAGCTCATACAAATATCTTTACGATCATTACTATGTACTTTTATGCCGAATATCTTATGAAATTGTTAAAGATCGATTTACTGCAGAAACAATAGTTGGTGATTTTATTTTTCATCTATGGGAGATTCGTTCCGAATTATCCATTTCTACCTCATTGGTTAGCTATTTTATACAGTCCATACGAAATAGGTCTATTAATTATTTACAACTCGAACGCCATCAGAAAGAGGTGTCACTTAGTACTTTAACCGTTGACGAGGCTTCGCCTTCATCCTATCTTATGGAGGATTCTTATCCTTTAGGTCTTTTGTTGGAACAGGAGTTAGAAGAGGCTATAGCAGCTGCCGTGGAGCAACTGCCTAGCGAGTCGAAAGCCGTATTTAGAAAGAGCCGATTTGAACATAAGAAATATGCTGAAATTGCAGAGGAGATGCACATCTCCGTTAACACGGTAAAGTGTCATATGAAGAGTGCCTTGAAGAAATTACAGCTCGATTTAGCTAAATATCTACTGCTTCTTTACCTGTTTTTAACTTATTTGCAAAATAAATAAAAAATAGACTACCCTAACCAACGCTTTAACTGTCTTACTTATAGAACCGAACAAATGAACGCAAACAACGAATATATTGATGATTTAATGACAACTTATCTTTCTGAGGGGTTGCCAGCCAATGAGTTAAAAGAATTGAAAGAGTGGATAGCAGATTCACCAGCTAACAAACGTCTGTTTATGCAGAAACAGGAAATTTGGTTTTCCAACGTTTGTAGAGATAAAACAGTTGCTTTTGATAGTACTAAGGCCTATCAACAGTTCTGTTCAAGAAGAAAAAAAGGGAGCAAAGCACGAGTTATAGCGTTTAATAGACAGATTTTTTATCGTGTAGCAGTGGTTGCTCTTGTGGTTTGTGTGTCGTTGTTATCTTACTGGCAAGGTGGTGTGAGTGTCACAAAACAGTTTGCAGACACAACTATTGAGGCCCCTTTAGGTGCTAAAACAAAGCTTTATCTGCCAGATGGTACATTAGCTTGGTTAAATGCTGGATCTAAGCTGGTTTATTCGCAGGGTTTTGGCGTTGAAAACCGCTCGGTACATTTAGTAGGTGAGGCCTATTTTGAAGTAGTGAAGAACAAAGATTTGCCATTTAAGGTACATACCACCGATTTAGGTATTCAGGTATATGGCACAAAGTTTAACATCAGAAATTATACCGAAGATGATGAGGTGGTGGTAAATCTCTTAGAGGGTAAAGTTTCGTTACAAGATGTTTATCGTGAAAAAAATATCTGTTACATGGCGCCAGGAGAGAAGGCCGTGTTGAATAAAAAGACAAAAGAATTGCGTAAAACCATCACCAAACAGGCCAATGTGATTGAATGGACCAAGGGTTATCTGTTTTTTGATGAAGACTTGTTGGTTGATATTGCAAAGAAACTAGAACGTGAATATAGTGTGGAAATTGAAATTGATAATGATTCGTTAAGAGGTTATCGCTTTTACGGTAGTTTTATTGTGAAAGACAACTCTTTAGAGAGTGTATTAGATGCGTTAACGGCTACGGAACATTTAAAATATAAACAAGAAGGAAATAAGATTGTATTGTATAAATAAACTATTTACTAACACCAAAAAAACACTGAAGAATGAAAATTAAACCTTTTCCTTAGCGTAACCCACAGGCCTATTGCTTTTAACGAATTGATCAAGCGTTAAACATCATTCCACAGGCCGAATCTCTAGTTGTTAATCTTGAATAAATACATATGTGATTTATTTAAGGCGATTTATTATAAAACACATTTCATCAAATCAATTTTTATGAAGATAAATAAAAAAGCCATTTTAATGGTTCTGGCTCTTTATTGCCTTAATCTTACTGCTTTTGCGCAGAATATTACCCTGAAAATGAGTAATATATCTGTAAAAGAAGCTATGAATGAATTAAAAACGAAGAGTGGCTATTCTTTCGTTTTTTCATCACTAGACATTAACACAAGTAAAAAAATATCTGTCTCAGTAGAGAACAAATCTATCAACGAAGCTATTCAGCAAATTATTGATGGACAACAACTAACCTATACTATTGAGGGCGAGACTATCATCCTAAAGAAGAAAGCGCCACAATCTGCAACAGATAAAGTACAAGCTGTAAAAGGTACAGTAAGAAGCACAACTGGCGAGCCTATTATTGGTGCTAGTGTTGTAGTGGAAGGTACTACCAATGGTACAATAACCGATTTTGATGGTAATTTCTCACTTAAAGCTCCTGTAGGTGCTGTGGTTAAGATTAATTATCTTGGTTATATTGCACAACAAATCACCGTAAGCAACGCAACAACTGCATTGTCTATCGTTTTAGCAGAGGATATGCAAAAGATGGATGAAGTTGTGGTAGTTGGATATGGTAAAATGAAAAAGGGAGATTTATCTGCTGCTGTTGCTTCTGTAAGTAACATTGATGGCATAAAAGATAGACCAATCTCTAATGCAGCAGAGATGCTACAAGGTCAGATTCCAGGTGTAACTGTTATCTCTAATGGTGGTCACCCAGATGCTGAACCAACCATCACAATACGTGGTATGGGTTCTAGAAATGGTGAGTCTCCTTTATATGTAGTAGATGGTGTACCAGGTGCTCCTTTCAATTTTAGTGATGTAACTTCGATGACTGTTCTTAAAGATGCCGCTTCTGCTGCTATTTATGGTGCGTATGCAGGATCTGCTGGTGTTATCTTAGTAACTACTAAACAAGCTGTTGCTGGTAAAACAACCGTAGAGTATAATGCTGTTTATGGTGTTTCTACTGCTAGCAACTTGCCACAATCGTTAACTATTGACGAAGAAAGAAGCGTACGTGCTGCTGCTTTAGGTGGCGAACAAAACTTGCCAGATGGTTGGGATGTTTCTAAAAACCCATATATTGGCGAAACACGTACCGATTGGATAGACGCTATTTTCCGTACTGCTGCTTTTCAACGTCATAATATAGCTATTTCTGGAGGTACGGAAGAATTTTCTAATCGTGCTTCTTTTGAATACTCTGATCGTCAAGGAACATTGGTGGACACCTACAAAAAATCGACTACATTGCGTTTGAACTCTATGTGGAAGATTAATAAATATATGCGCGTTCGTCAAGACATTAACATACAAGATGTAAAACTACGTGGTGCAGATACTTCAAGTGCGGAGACTGGTATTATTACTTCTGCATTGAAAATGCCTCGTAATGCTGAAATCTATACGGCTAATGGAAGCTACGGTGGTACAGCTCCTAGCGATCAAGCTTATATCCAACAATATGGAAGTAATTATGCAGATATTCATGGGGATGCTATTAATCCTTTACGTTTATTATCGGCAAGATCTAATTACAACCACTTGAACACCTTAACCTCCTCTACCTTTTTTGATATCATGGAGCCTATTAAGGGATTAAACTTTACTTCTCGTTTTACCTATAAATTGTCAAACTATTTTGAACGTTACAGTGATACACGTCGTTTAGAACCAGGTAAGCCTCACGATTTGAATATCTTGGAGTATACCTCTTATAGAGCACCAGAGTGGAGTTTTGAAAACACGGTGACTTACGATCGTATCTTTAATCGTCACAATCTTGGTTTGATGGCTTCTACTACAGCTAACGAATATACATATCGCAACTTTTCTGTAACGGGTCACGATTTTGACAACGAAGAGACTAGTTTAATGTATTTCTCACAAGCTGGTATGTTTGATAGCCCAGAAGATGGTTACCAAAAAGACCGTAACGTATCGGTTGTAGGACGTGCTTCATATAGCTATGCAGACCGTTATTTCATGACAGCTTCATGGCGTCGTGACTATGCAGGTCGTTTACCTAAGGGTGAAAAATATGGTTATTTCCCTTCTGCTACTGTAGCTTGGAAACTTACATCTGAGCCTTTCATGCCGAAACTTAAAAACTTAAACGTAGTAAAACTTCGTGCAAGTTGGGGTAAGATTGGTAACTTAGGTTCTATCTCTCGTGGTTATGGTTATGCTTTGCTCTCGCCAATGTATACTGGAGGAAGTAATGATATTGGTAGTCAAATTGGTATCAACAACACCAACTATGTAGGTATTTACAATAGCACGGGTTTCAATCCTAATTTAACATGGGAAACATCGGAACAAATTGACTTAGGTTTGGATATGGTGATGTTTGATAACCGTTTAAGTGTTACTGCCGATTATTTTGTGAAAAGAACGAAAGATCTTATTAAAGAGCAAGATGCTGGATGGACCAATAGTATTGGTATTAATCCAATGTTAATCAATGAAGGAGAGATCACAAATAGTGGTCTAGAGGTTTCTGCTTCATGGCAAGATAAGATTGGAAACGTTAACTATTGGGTCAGTGGTAATGTAGCTACTTTGAAAAATACAGTAGAGAATATTGGTGCTGCTGATGGAGATGGTAACAAACCTGTATGGACAGATGGTGGATCTTACAAAGATTTATATCCTTATCGTACAGAAGAGGGACAACCTTTGTTTTCTTACTATTTGATTAAATCGAATGGTGTTTTCAAAACCCAACAAGAGGTGGATGCACATGTAAATGCTGCTGGACAAAAAATTCAACCAGATGCACAAGTAGGTGACTTGATGTTTATGGATACCGATGGTGATGGTAAGATAACAGCTGGTGATAAAGAGTTTATGGGAAATGCTATGCCTAAGGTAACGTACTCTTTAGCGGGTGGATTAACTTGGAAGAACTTTACCTTTAACATGATGTTACAGGGTGTATCCGGGGTTAAACTCTTTAATGCTTATAAATTTATCACTCTTAATGAGTCACTTGGTAGTTTTAATCGCTCAAGAGAAATTCTACAAGCTTTGAATGGCCCATCTGATGAGGTGCCAAGAATCTCTTCTACCGATGCTAACGGTAACTTCTCTACAGAATCGGATTATTACTTAGAAGATGGTGATTATTTACGTATCAAGAACATCTCAGTAGGTTATTCTTTCACGAAGTTATTTAATAAGTTTAGTTCTTTAGCTAAACGTAAGAGTACATTAGATTTAACCCTTAGTGTAGACAATTTGGCCACCTTTACAAACTATTCAGGTATCGACCCTGAAGTGGGTGGAACTGGTTTAGATACTGGTCAGTATCCTGTTTCACGTACCTATTCTATAGCCTTAAAATTGAAATTCTAATTAACACAACGTATGAAAACGATATTTAAAATAACAACAATAATTGTACTGTTCACCTCTTTGTTGAGCTCGTGTACAGACTGGTTGGATGTGAAACCTGAAGGTTCTCCCAACGAAGCTAATTTCTGGAACACAGACCAGGATTATGAAAAAGCTGCTGTGTCACTTTACAACTGCTTGTCTTTAGAAGAAACATGGGGCCGTAACCTCTTTTGGGAACAGGGTGCTTCTGATGATATCTTCTTTTCTAGATCACGTGGTAACAGTCAAATGAACTTGGCTAATCTAGAGATGAACGGTAGTACAGAGGGAAGTATTAAAGATATTTATAATATTATGTATGAGACAATGTCTGAGGCAAATAATATTATCTATCATGTATTTCAACTAGATGCTACTACTCCTATCATTGATAGAACTTTGGGTGAGGCTTATTTTATGAGAGCTTTCTCTCATTTTATGATTGCTTATCGCTACGGACGTATTGACAATGGTGTTCCTTTTGATGCATACGAAGATAACAGCAGTTTATTGGTGAAAATTCCAGAACAACGTGCTAGTGTGGTAGATAACTACCGATTGATTATTGAAGATTTAGATAATGCTATTGCAGTATTACCTTGGTTCTCAGAATATGGTACAGATGATTATGGTCGTGCAACTAAAGATGCTGCGATTGCCTTAAAGGTAAAAACATATGCTTATTGGGCACAACATGATGCTTCACAATGGGAGAACATCCCTGCGTTAGTAGATCTATTGGAGACTGGTGGTAACCGTGGTTTACTAGATAATTTTGGCGATGTATTCAAAATTGACAATGAGTGGAGTAAAGAATATATCTTTTCTATCAACTGTTCTGGTGCTTCTTACGCTGGTAGTTCTTTCCCTGGAATTATGTTGGACAACAAAGGCTGGGGACGATATAATGGTTGGGGTAATTTTAAACCAACATTAGAGCTTTTTGCAGAGTATGATGCTGCTGATGCACGTAGATCTGCTACTATCTTGCAATATGGAGATACGTTTACTTTCTTTGGTGAACAAAGAAAATTCTATTCTACTGCCGATTTAGAATGTGGTTTCCACTTTAATAAATATATGGATCCATTTAGCTATGGTTCTGTAGATGCGGTATCGGGTGCTGGAGTGAGCGATAAAGTGTCTCCTAATGGTGACCGACCAACAACCGATTTGAATGTGCCTATTATCCGTTTTGCAGAGATGTTGCTGTTTAAGGCAGAAGCACTTATTGAAACAAATCAAGGTGCAAAAGCGGCACAAACTTTAAATCGTTTAACAGCTCGTGCAGGATTGGGAAACCTTTATAGCACAGCTACTATTGAAGATTTGATGCATGAACGTAGATGTGAGTTAGCGGGTGAGTTTACAGACCGTTTGATGGACTTAAAACGTTGGACTGCAAAATATCCAGATGTAAAAACAAAAATCGAATCGGCTAAACATGGCTTGAAATATGAAAACCGTTCTAACCCAGATTCTGAACTAGTACCTAATGGTACCGATACAGGAACAGGTCAGCAGGTAATGCAGATGGTTATAAACGGTAAAACATTTAATGGTGTTATCGAAATCATGTCTGCAAAAGATTATGATGCTGCCAAAGATTGTGTCCTTCCTTATGAACAAAATGAGGTGATTAAAGCAAGAGGAGCTTTGAAACAAAACCCAGGATATTAATCCTTAATATAATGGATGTGGTTGTTTCAATTTTTGTGACAACCACATCTTTTTTTTTATCCATACGTAACTTTTTTCTAAAACAGATTATTTCTACTAGCACTTTTGTAATAGGAATAACTTAGCTAATATGTCCTTTAAAATGATAACTATGAGAACAGCCATTTTCACTTTTTTGCTTATCATCTGTTTTACCTCCTGCACTTCTACTAAGTCGCCAAAAGCTAAACATGTTGTGCTTATTGGACTTGATGCAATGGGCAGTAGGGCACTTCAAAGAGCCACTACACCTACCTTTAATAAAATGATACAAGCCGGTGCGGTAACCATACGTTCTCGCTCTGTACGTCCAACTTCTAGTAGCCAAAACTGGATGTCTATGGTGAGTGGTGCAACACCCGAAATGCACGGTGTGACGAGTAACGATTGGGATCCCTCCAATCTTTCTATTACGCCAGCTCTGAAAAACAAAAAAGGACTCTTCCCAACTATCTTTGATGCCATCAAGGAGCAGCGTCCTGCTGAAAAAGTCTTTCTGTTTTATGAATGGAGTGAACAAGACCGAATGTACGATGTGAGTGTTGTAGATAAAGCGGTTACTGGATTCACCGGTACAGAAACTTTCTTGAAAGCACAAGAGGCCTTTTTCAAAGATAAACCTGCTCTTTTGTTTGTCTCTATAAATGAAACCGATGAGATGGGGCATGCCTATGGCCATGAATCGGAAGAATTTTTACACTGTGTGTCGCATTATGACGCTTTAGTAGGCGATTTTATTCGCCAATTAGAAGCAGCTGATATGCTAGACGATACCGTTATTCTTGTTACTGCCGACCATGGTGGTCATGGTAAATCGCATGGTAGCGACCAAGCAGCCGATTTAACTGTTCCTATCCTTTTGTATGGAGGCTCCGTTACAAAGGGCAAATTGATTACAGAACCTACACTCATCTGTGATGTGGCAGCTACGGCAGCCCAATTATTACAGGTGCAATTGCCTAGAGGATGTGCGGGTAATTTTATAGCCGCCGCTTTTGAACCAGCTACCGCTGAGGTGTATCTACCCATGCCATTCATTACACCCATGACTGGTTTGTTTAAAGATAAAAAAGAAATTAGCATACGTGCAGATATAGCCGATGCTACCATTTACTATACCACAGATGGGTCTATTCCCACTTGTGATGCAAAAAGATATAGCCATCCTTTTACACTGAAAGAATCTGCCGTGGTACGTGCTGTGACCTGTCTCAATGGGCAGTATAGCAGTGTAGCTGAGGCCATGATTCGTATCTTACCCAATACAACAGCTCCTGCTATTGCCTATAAATATTATGCCAATTATGCCGGCACATCGGTTCCTGATTTTAAAAAGATGGGGCGTCCTACTCGTACCGGTTTTGTGCATGAGTTCAGCTTAGATGAGCTAGATGTGGAGAACAAAGACCATTTTGCAGTTGAGTTTTCTGCTCATCTGCAGGTGGATAGTGCTGGATTGTATTCGTTTGGCATAATGTCGGACGATGGAGCTTTACTGTTTGTTGACGATGCCTTGTTGATAGATAACGATGGTTCGCACTCTTCCGAGATGAAACGAAACAGTATATCCCTTTCAGCGGGTAAACATACTTTGCGTGTGGCTTATTTTGAAAATTACATGGGACAGAAACTGGAACTGTATTATGGGTCAACCACGATTCCTTTTCAAGTTGTTCCCTTTGCTAAGTTAATTAAATAAATTATGAAGAGAAATTTTGTATTATTAGGCGTTTTCGCTTTATTGTTTGCTGCTTGTACACCGGTGGAAAAATCGCCTTACGATTCCGTAGACCCATTTATTGGTACAGGTGCACATGGGCATACTTATCCGGGAGCAACCGTTCCGTTTGGTGGCGTTCAATTAAGTCCTGACACCCGTGTTGGCAACTGGGATGCTTGTGCAGGATATCATTATTCCGATGCTACCTTGATGGGCTTTTCGCATACCCATTTAAGTGGTACAGGATGTATCGATTTGGGCGATATCTTAGTGCGACCAGCTATTGAGGGTCCGCTACCTTTTGCACATGCTGATGAGGTGGCACAACCAGGTTATTATAGCGTCGATTTAAAGTCGGTGGGCGTAAAAGCTGAATTAACAACAACGAAACATGTAGGTGTACATCGATATACCTATGCCAATTCAAGCGAAACCAATTTGGTAGTCGATTTAGCTCATTCGCTAGATGACGAGACATTGAATACCTCGTTCCTTAAAAAGACGAGTGCGTATGAGATAGAGGGAATGCGCTCCACAACAGGTTGGGTGGCTAATCAAAAGGTCTATTTTGTGCTGCAACTATCGGCACCGATATCGCATATTGTGTTAAACGACAGTACGCAGGCTATACTTCATTTCAATGGATTAGAAGAACCATTGGTGTGTAAAATGGCAATCTCTATTCATAGTTTAGCGCAAGCGCGTAAAAACATGGAGCTAGAGACAGCTGCGGATGGTTTTGATTTTGATACTCTCCATCAACATGCTGTGGTACAATGGAAAGATAAACTGGAACGAATGGCTATAAAAGGGGGCACTCCTACCCAGCGTACCAATTTCTACACCGCGTTGTACCACTCGTTTGTGGTTCCAAATACAATCTCAGATGCGGCAGATAAAGAGCGACGTTTCTCTACACTCTCTTTATGGGATACGTTTAGAGCGTGGAATCCACTGATGACTATGCTCGATACCACGGTGGTGAACGATATTATTACTTCTTGTTTAGATGTTTATGATAGAACTGGCGAATTACCTATTTGGCCGCTATCGGATGGCGAAACCAATTGTATGATTGGCTACCATTCTGTTTCTGTTATTGCCGACGCTTATCAGAAGGGTATCAGAGGATACGATGTTTCTAAAGCACTCGAAGCGATGGCACAATCGGCCGTTATCAATAAAAAGGGAGCCGACTACTATACGAAATATGGTTATATCCCAAGTAATATAAAAAAAGAATCGGTCTCCTGTTTGTTAGAATTTGCTTACGATGATTGGTGCATAGCACAAGTGGCAAAAAATCTAGGCGAAGAGCAGACTACACCACTTTTATTAATCGCTCCCAGCAATTTGTACAGGTGTTCGATGGTGCTACCAAGTTTTTTAGAGGAAAAACGTTAGATGGTAATTGGGAATCTCCTTTCGATCCTTTTGCCGTTGGAAGAGCATATACAGAGGCTAGGGCGTGGCAATATCGCTATTTTGTACCGCACGATGTCTATGGTATGGAACAACTGTTTGGTGGAAGAGAAGCGTTAATAGAGGCGTTAGACAACCTATATAGTGCTACCTCTAATGTTAGAGGCGATTTAGTGGATATTGATGGATTAATAGGGCAGTATGCACATGGAAATGAGCCAAGTCATCATATCACGCATCTCTATAATTATGTAGGGCAGCCTTGGAAAACACAAGCTTTAACTCGTAAGATATTAAAAGAGATGTACCACGCAACCCCAGAAGGTATCACAGGTAATGAAGATTGTGGTCAGATGTCGGCATGGTATTTACTCAATAGCTTAGGTCTTTATGCTGTTTGTCCTGGTACAAATCAGTTTTCGTTAACCTCTCCGCTGTTTGAAGAGGCTACTATTTTGTTGGCCAATGGCAAGCAGTTAGTGGTTACCGCAAATAACCCTGCAGAGAATGTATACATTGAGAAAGTGACTTGGAATGGCAAAGCGATTAACCAGACCTATATAACCTACAACGAGCTGATGAGTGGTGGTGTTTTAGATTTTACACTATCTGCTACACCATCTAAAAAATGGGGTACAGCAGTGGAGGATGCTCCCTATTCTTACTCTAAAAACCCTAAGGTATCTATTCCAACGACAACCGATAATTTACACCTTTTTGAAGGCGAAATAGAGGTACATCTACTTTCTGCAACCAAAGATGCACAGATCTATTATACAACAGATGGAACAAAACCTTCTGCCTCTTCTACCAAATATGTGGCTCCTATTTCTTGCAATGCCTCCATGACAATTCAGGCAATAGCTTATAAAGAGGGACTTGAACCCAGTCAGGTTGCCACTATCGAGGCTACTAAGGCGATTTATCGCCCTGCATTGCAGAAGGATTTGACAACCAATGGTGTGTACTACCGCTACTACGAAGGCGATTTCTCGCAGACCAAAGAGATGAATGACGCTCCTTTAGTAGAGCAGGGGGTGTTTACAGCACTAACTATTGATAAGGCGGCACGTGCCGATTATTTTGGCTATAAGTTTTCTGGCTTTATCTATCTGCCTCAAACAGGTATCTATGCCTTCTCGTTGAATTCAGATGACGGAAGTGTATTGTTTATAGATGGTGAAGAGGTGGTCAATAACGATGGCACACATGGTTCAATAACCGCAACGGGTAAGATACCTTTACAAAAAGGGTTTCATCGTTATGCGCTGAACTATTTTGAGAGTTATGAGGGACAAACACTCTCTTGGAATTGGTGTAAGCCAGGCGATAATGCATTTCAGGAAGTTCCTATGTTGAATTTATTTGTAAAATAAGAGGATATGAAAACTAATCGATTAATTCTATTTTTGGGGGTTTGTTTGTTGCTTGCGCAACCCTTAATGGCGCAGAGCAGACGCGACAAAGAGCAAACGTATATATTAGAGCATCCCTATGCTGTAAAAAACATCACCTTTCCGAAGGGAAAGAAGGTAAAGAACGTTATCCTGATGATTGGAGATGGTATGAGCCTAATGGATGTATATGCGGCATGGACGGCCAATCGTGGCCATTTATACCTGGAGCAGGCTGCAGCCACTGGCTTATCGAAGACCTATTGTACCGATAAGCTGATTACTGATTCGGGTGCTGGAGGTACTGCTTTAGCTACCGGACAAAAAACATCGTATCATTCGGTAGGGGTAGACCCATCGGGTAAACCATTGCGCACGTTAATCGATTTTGCAGCAGACCGCAACCAATCATCGGGTATTGTGGTGTCTTGCCGATTGAATGATGCTACGCCAGCCGATTTTTGCTGTCATAATACTGACCGTGATAAATCGTATGCTATTGTTGCTGATTATGTGACGAGTGGCGTAGATTTTGTGTTTGGTGGTGGTGCTAAATTCTTTATGATTCGCCCCGATGGCAGAAATCTATTCGAGGAGCTACAAGCTAAAGGATATGCTACACCTCGTAGTATGAAGGAGTTGAAAAAAGTGAAATCGGGCAAAGTCTTTGCCGTGACACAACCTGTAGATTTACCCGTTCCAAAGGAGCGAAAAGATATGTTAGCACAAGCTTCTTTAAAAGCAATAGATATTCTTAATCAGAATAAAAACGGTTTTTTCTTAATGGTAGAGGGCTCTCAGTTAGATGATTACGGTCATTTTAACGACTTGGATATGTTGATGCAAGAGGTACACGATTTTGACCGAACAGTTGGAAGAATACTAGAATGGGCTGCTCAAGATGGAGAAACTTTGGTAGTGGTTACTGCCGACCATGAGACGGGTGGATTGACATTGGTAGATGGTGATTTAGAGCAGGGTAAGATTGTTTGTAAATTTTCTACCGGTGGACATAGCGGTGTAATGGTTCCAGTATATGCTTTTGGCCCTGGTGCAGAGAGCTTTACGGGTATCTATGAAAACACAGCTGTTTTCGATAAGATTCAAGCGTTAGTTAATTCAAGCGCAACGATTCCCTCCACTACAGCTGCTACTACAAGCTGCACGTCGGCATCTAGTCCGGCAACACCGCTAACCACCTATAACTTGCCCTATAAAAACACCTATATAATGGAGGCACTTGTAACGGAGAATGAATACAGAGTAGCAAAACCTGTAACTACTATTCCGGGCACTTTTGAACAAGCAAAAGAGATACTACCTTTACCCTATTGGGAGGGACATGAAGATGCTATTGAGATGTATTGGAAGGCTTGGGAGATAGCTGTTGGTAATATAAAAGCACCATTACCAGGGTCTGGTTTTGTGTCGAGCTATTTAGATACGGCCTATAATGGTAACATCTTTATGTGGGATTCTGCGTTTATCACGATGTTTGCACGTTATGGTACCCGTTTTTTTAATTTTCAACAGACCATTGATAATTTCTATGCTAAGCAACATCCAGATGGCTTTATTTGCAGAGAGATAAAGGCAGATGGTGCCGATTGCTTTGAACGATACGACCCTACTAGTACAGGACCAAATATTCTCCCTTGGAGTGAGATGGTGTATTATAAACAGTTTGGCGATAGAGATCGTTTAAACAAGGTTTTTCCTGTGTTATGTGCCTATTACAAATGGTTGAAATTGAATCGCACATGGCAGAATGGTACCTATTGGAGTAGTGGATGGGGTACTGGTATGGACAATATGCCACGTGTGCCATCGGGATATAATAAGATCTATAGTAATGGTCATATGGTATGGTTAGATGCTTGTTTGCAACAACTATATATGTCTAATCTACTTTTAGAGATGGGACTTTATTTAGAGCGTTGGCAAGAGATTGAGGAGTTCGAAGATGAGTCTGAGATGTTGAAGAACTACATCAATACCAATATGTGGGATGAGAAAGCTAATTTTCTTTTTGACCAATATGCAGATGGTTCGCTCTCCACAACCAAGGGTATTTACGCCTATTGGGCCCTGTTGACCGATGTGCTATCTACGCCACGATTAGATAAATTGGTACAAGAACTAAAGAATCCTGCTACTTTTAATAGAACACATCGTGTACCTTCATTGGCTGCCAATCATCCTAAATATAAGGCTAATGGTAGATATTGGCAGGGTGGTGTATGGCCTAGTTCTAACTACATGGTTATTACGGGTCTTTACGAGAAGGGATATCGCAAAGAATCGTATGCTATTGCTTTGAACCATTATAATAATGTATTGTCTGTTTATAACAAGACACATACGTTTTGGGAATATTATTCACCAGAAGCTGCTGAACCTGGCTTTATGGCACGTAAAGATTTTGTGGGTTGGACCGGTTTGCCACCTATTGCTGGTTTAATAGAGCAGTTGTTTGGCATCCATTCGTCTGTCTTTAATAAAACAATGACACTCGATGTGAATCTTCTAGATGCCTATGGTATTGCTAGATATCCTTATGGAAAAGAGGGAGTTGTGGCTATAAAAGTACACAAACGTCGTTCAAGCAAGCAGGAGCCTGTTGTAGAGGTAGAGAGTAATGTTTCTTTTAAACTGACCATTCGTTGGGGTAACCAATCGAAAGAAGTAACCATTAAAGATGGAAAACAAATTGTATAAATGTTTAGTATTGGCTCTATCGCTTTCTCTTTTCTCCTGTTCAACGGCGAAAAAAGAAAGGGATGTGCGGGTCATTATTGCTGCTGATCTTCATTTTGACCTCTTACCAGAGACCGATCAGTATTATCATGTTGTTGCGATGAATCAGTATAAGGATATTCAAGCGGTAGTTATCGCGGGGGATATCTTTGATAAGTCGCTACCCGAAATTTTATCGCTTTACCAACAACGTTATGAAAGGAATGGCTCGGGAGATGCGAAGAATATTCATTTTCCAGTCTATCCTGGTTTGGGTAATCATGACATTGACCCAGCAGTATCGGATAAGGGTGCAGACAACTTGAAGGGAAGAAAATTGACACTCGACTATATGGACGCTTTGTTGCAGGCTAAGCTGAGCAGTGGCGAGCTATTAAATGTGCATGCTTCTAGTAGGAGCTACTCCTGGAATATAGGGGATGTGCATTTTATCCAGGGTCAACGCTATGCAGGCGACACAACCTATTGTGCCAGTAATTATGATTGGCTCGAAAATGATTTAAAGAAATATGCAGCTACGGGTAATCCTGTGGTTTATATTCAACATTATGGTGTGGACAACTGGGCCTTGACATGGTGGCCACAAGCGGATAGAAATAGACTCTTCGACCTTCTTGAACAGTATAATCTAGCTGCTTTTTTTGTGGGGCATACCCATGAAGCTTCTATTCAGTGGTATCGTGGTTATCCTATTTATCAAGTAAATAATGCGTGGAAAGATGGAGATGGCAATGGTTCTTTTGCACTCTTAGAGATAAAAGGGGATTCTGTTTCTGTGAAAAACTGTAGTGTTTTAAATGATAAAGGTGCAGTAAAAGAGATGGCGCCTATTCTAAAGGAGAAGTTGCCCTTAGAGGTTAATAAGGAGGTGTTGTATACGGCTTTCTCGCATAACGATTATGCACAAGAAAATCCGTTGTTAGATGCCATTGCTTTTAGATTCAATTGTGTAGAAGCCGACTTATGGGCTATAGATGGCGAATTATATGTTTCTCATGATCGTCCTACTCCCGCCGCTGTTATTACTTTTTCTACTCTCTATTTAAAACCGTTGATGCAGCGTCTATCTATTAATAATGGTAGGGTATATACGGAGAGCAGTCGCCCTTTTTATTTGATGATTGATTGTAAAAACGATGGAGAGAAAGTCTACAACCTACTTAAGAAACAGTTGCAACCCTATCAAGAGCTTTTTTGTGCGGTTGAAAATGGATGTTATGTTGAACGTCCTATCCTTTTGTTTTTGTCGGGTAATCAACCTACCTCTATTACAAAGGAGAAGAATCGTTTTGTCTTTTTAGATGGAAAACTATCCTCTATTGGTAAAGCCGTTTCTCCCCTATTAACGCCTGTGGTAAGCGATTGTTTTACCGATTATTTCTCTTGGAATGGCAGAGGAGAGATGCCGAAAGATCAATTGGAGAAGATGCGTCAAATCATTCAGTCTGTTCACCAAGAGGGGAAACAGATAAGATGGTGGGGAGCAAAAGATACGGTTACTGTTTCTCGATTGTTTATACGCGAAGACGTAGATTTAGTGGGGGCAGACAATTTGGAAGATTTAGCAAACACTTTAAAATAGCGCTATTTTAAAGAAATAGAGATAACCTTTGCTGTTGTGTAGTTGCCATCTGCTTTAGTGAGTGGCTACTACCCAATAGGCAAAGGTTTTTAGGATAAACCCTATTGGTAAACAGAGAGAATGCTGTAGAGATTAGGGGGCTAATCTGTTTTTCTCCCAATCGCCATTGGCTTGTTGCGTGTATTGTATCCGGTCGTGTAGTCGGTTCTCTCGCCCCTGCCAGAACTCAAAACGTGTAGGGGTAACACCATACCCTCCCCAGTTATCGGGGCGTTTAATCGCTTTCCCTGTCCATTTGATAGACTCCGCCACAAAAGCTCTCATAATCTGCATTCGACTAGTAATAATTTTACTTTGTGGCGAGATGCGTGCACCTATTCTGCTTTTATAGGGCCTGCTAGCAAAATAGTTATTCGACTTTTCTTCTGCATATTTCTCCACCTTTCCCTCGATATGGACCTGTCTCTCTAGTTTATGCCAGACAAAAGAGAGGGAGATATAGGGGTTTTCTGCCAACTGTTGTCCTTTCCGACTCTCGTAGTTGCTAAAGAAGATGAACTGCCCGTTTTCTACCCCCTTTAATAGGACTGTTCGTGTGGAGGGGTGTCTTGCAGCGGAAACAGTGGCTATAACCATTGCGGTAGGTTCCTCTGCTTTTTCTTGGATAGCCTCTTCTAGCCATTGTTCAAATTGTTGGAATGGGTTCGTATGGGTGTTCGACTTTGTCAATTTACCCCTCTTATATTCTTGACGTATATTGGATAGTTTCATCGGATTCTATTATGGTGAAAGCTAAAAGTAGGTAAAATATGGCAAGTTGCTGATAAAATTGCTGCATAAAATGTGGAAAGATTGGAAAATTTAGTCGATAAAAGAACAGAGACCGCCTTTCTATAGAAAGACAGCCTCTGTTTACTGCAAAAGATTATTAATCCGTTACCTTAACAAAACAAATTATTTTAGCGGACTACCTCAAAAGAAAGTTCTTTACCGCTATTACTATCTGTGGCTACCCAAAGTCCAAATTGACCCGCTTCAACCACCTCTTTCATATCTATATTACAAAAAGCTAATTCGCTAATTGGAAGTTCAAAAGTAACCTTTTCTGTTTGACCAGGAAGTAGATGTATTCTTTTGAATCGTTTTAACTCCTTAACAGGTCTAGTAACAGAACCTACTTTATCTTGTATGTAGAGTTGTGCTACCTCTGTGCCTTTATAATCACCCGTATTCTTTAAATCGAAAGTGACGGTAAGCACATCCTTTTTTTGCAGTTTAGTGGCTGATAATAGGATGTTACTATACGCAAAAGTGGTGTAAGATAGTCCATAACCAAATGGGAATAATGGGTCGAAGCCTGCATCTAGATAAAATGATGTACATCCCAATGAGGTCTGTCCAGCTGCAACAGGAATCTGATCTAACAAGGTTTCGTTGCGAGTGGCTGGTCTACCTGTGTTCTTGTGGGAATAATACATTGGGATTTGTCCTACCATTTTAGGAAATGTGATAGGTGTTTTACCACTTGGTGTGGCTACTCCAGTTAATAAATCGGCCAAAGCTGGTCCACCCATTGTACCTGGATGGAAGCTATATAAAACAGCATCCGATAGGTTCACCTCTTTTTCTATGGTTAGTGGACGTCCTGCCATAACAACGGTTATTAATGGTTTGCCAGTACGTTTTAATGCTTCAATAAGGGCTGTTTGTGCACCTTGTAAATCTAGATTAGCGAGTGAATGTGCTTCTCCCGACAAGATAGATTCTTCTCCAACAAAAACGATAACAGCATCGGCTCTTTTTGCAGCGTTTGTTACTTTTCTAAACTGTTGTGTAGATTTGTCTCTTGTATAGGCTAAACCGGGTTCATAAAGAACACGCATGTTGCGCTCCTTCGCTATCTTTTTCAATGCAGCTAATGGCGTTTGTGTATGCGATTTCTCGCCATCGAACACCCATGTACCTAGTTGTTCATAGGGTGCATCTGCCATTGGTCCCACTACAGCAATTGTTTTAATCTTGTTGGATAGTGGTAGTGTGTTATTTTTGTTTTTAAGTAGGATAGCCGATTCTATGGCTGCACGTTTTGCTGCAAGAAGATGTGCCTCGTCGTACATCACCGATGGTTTGGTGGTATCTACATATGGGTTTTCAAATAGTCCGAGCTGGAATTTGACGCGTAAAATGTTTCGAACAGCATTGTCAATGGTTGTTTCAGATACTGCTCCCTCTTTTACTAGTTGTGGAAGTTGCTCTACAAACATATGACTTACCATCTCCATGTCAACACCTGCGTTTACAGCTTTTTCTGCTGCATCTTTGTCGTTTACTGCAAAGCCATGTGTAATCATCTCTTGTGCAGACCCCCAGTCGGTTACAACAAATCCTTTAAAGCCCCATTCCTCTCTTAGTATTTTTTTCAGAATTAACTGATTACCACTAGATGGAATCCCGTTGTTATCATTAAAGGAGGTCATAAAAGTGGTTGCACCAGCTTCTACTGCAGCTTTAAAAGGTGGTAGATATACATTGCGCATTAAGCGTTCTGGTATATAGGTGGAGTTGTAATCTCTTCCGCCTTCTACGGCTCCATATCCTACAAAATGTTTAGGACAAGCAGCGATAGAGGAGGCTAAATGAAGAGAATCGCCTTGAAAACCTCTTACCATAGCAGCTCCCATAACGGAGGTGAGGTAGCTATCTTCTCCACAGCCCTCCGAAATACGTCCCCAACGTGGGTCGCGAGCAATATCAATCATCGGTGCGAAGGTCCATCGTATACCAACAGAAGCGGCTTCAACAGCTGCTACACGTGCACCTTGATAGGCTACATCTGGGTCAAAGGAAGCGCCTTGTCCTAATGGAATAGGAAAGATGGTTTTAAATCCATGTATCACATCTCGTGCAATTAAAAGCGGGATACCTAAGCGTGACTCCTCAACAGCAATGTTTTGCAAAGCATTGATACGTTGTGGTTCTGCTTCATTTAAGATAGAACCTACCTCGCCTCTTTTGATAGCGGGTCCCATCTCTTCCAATTTGATGGAGGAGCTAATTTGGTTCATTTGACCAATTTTCTCTTCCAGTGTCATTTTAGAGAGTAGCTGCTCTACTTTTGTTTCTATTATACTATCTCTCGTTTGCTCTCCTGCTTTTTTGCCACAGGATAGAAGGGATGCTAGTACTAATGTTGTTGCCATTAATTTTAGTTGTCTCATATTTATTTTATTTTGTATACACGTACATAATCAATCTCGTAAGTGGCAGGTAGTTTTGTTTCATCTACACCTTGTGCACCTCCCCAATTGCCTCCCCAAGCCAGATTGAGTTTTAAATAGAAGGGGACATTGAAGGGCCAAGTGTCTTTGTTATTCGTTTTATCATTCAAGAAGGTAAAGTAGCAGAAACCATCTACAAATCCTTTAATATACTC
>Ga0172378_10000356_pt1 | contig 39538 bp, 47 predicted proteins | sample GrowelOW332metaG_FD_119755 | JGI IMG/M metagenome (GOLD analysis project Ga0172378, IMG submission 119755) | Groundwater microbial communities from an aquifer near a municipal landfill in Southern Ontario, Canada - Pumphouse #3_1 metaG | ecosystem: Environmental > Aquatic > Deep subsurface >...
GCAACAATATCACTATCTCCTTCTTCTTCAACAAAAGGCTGTTCTTCTTCAAAATCAAGTTCGTCGTCAGCATCAATAAAAGGGTCTTCGTCATCGGCTTCATAATCTTCAACATCAATTTCTTCAGGAATAGATTCGTCAAGCTCATCAATCTCTACAACATCCTGATCGGCAAGATCACTATCTTCAAGGCCTGCTATAATGCTCATAAGACTAGCTTTTCTTCTTCTATAACTATCTTTCATAATTTCTTCTCTCCTTTTTCAAGTTTGATTAAAACCTGTTTTTATATAATTTGTAAAAATCTTTAAAAGACGATTTACATAAAGAAAAAAATAAACAAATTAAATAAAAAAAATCAAGTTTTTTATCAAAAAAGATGGCTTTCAATTAAAATAACAAACAATATCATATTTATTCCAAGGCTCATCTACAGTGCCACAAGCACTTGCAACTAACACACCATATAATTTAACCTCCTTTCCATTTGTATCTTTAATTTTGGTAACTAATTTCCATCTTTTACTATTTCTATCCGGAGAATATCCACCGTTTTCAACATTAGTTTCTAAATCAAAACCTACCTCTCTAATGACATCAAATACATCCGTAACGCCACTCCAATAGTCGTCATTAAAAAAACCTTTTGCTTCTTCACTAACAAGAGAATTTAAAATATTTTTAATAGTTATTTTAAATATGAATTTCATTAAAACACGTTAAATTATGTTAAAATTTTTGACATGCTTATAACGAATACCACTGAAAACACCAGAATTTAATTCCAGTGAAACCCTATATCTACATTTAGAATTTTTTAAGTAATCATATAATTCTTTCAGAGTCTTCCAACAGAAAACAATCTCCAATTCTTCCAACGACTTTTGAATGTCTTCTTTAATTTTGTTAGTCAACTCAGGAAAAATTATATTTTCCTTCTTCGTTTTTACTTTTTTTAAATACTGCAAATTAAACTCATAAGCCCTTCTCCCTATCTCAATACTACTCAAAATCATATCGGGGAGTTTAGTGTCTCTATAGACTAAATTACCTATGAAACTACTATATTGAGGAAGTATTTCAACATATTTAATTCCTATTAAATTACATCTTTTCTCTATGTTCTGTTGTAACTTATTTCTATTCCATTGATTATTAATCAAACGATTTAATTTCCTTCCTTTTCCTAAAGACTTGCTTTTTATATTTAATTTTTCAATTCCAAATAACTCGCATTGATAAGACTTAGCTATATTGATAAGCTTCTTACTTATCTCGAAAATCTCGTGATTTCTTCTATTAGAAAAATAAGCTTGTTTGTTTTTACTTTTCTTTTCTCCGTCGTTTAATGTCTTAAGAGAAAATACTCCGCTATCTATTAAGTGATAGCTTTCCTCAGAGTTCCATTCTGTAATGCTATATCCTATATAGTTGGGATTTAAATCTACAGAAAAAACCCTGTTGCTTATAGGCTTATAATCTTTCTTTTGTTTTAACGCTTGCTCATCAAAAGTGATACAGATATAATCCGTAGTTAATTTGTAAGAAATAGGAATCTCTCTCAACTCTTGCAAAGTCTTAAGATTATCTAAAATAGTTTTCCAATTCTTACTATTTAATTTTAAATACAAGCTTATTGCAACACCTCTTTTAGGCTTAAACAAAATTGTTTGATTATCAATAATCTGAAACTTCCTATTGGACTTTGAGTTTTTATCTCCAATAGAACAAAGTGGTGACAGTCTTTTTTCTTTAAATTCCTCTTTTGAAATTAAACGCTTCATTCTATCAAAAAAGTTCTTCTTCCCACCAAAAATTACTTTTTTATCCTTATTTTTATCAAAGATTTGTTTCGCTTCTTTATAACAACTCAGAGTAAACCAAGCATCTATAAGTTCTATATTGTTAAAAGAAACAGACTTACTTTGATGCTCAGTAAGCCCTATGTCTTTAATCTGATTATAAAGCAAATGCAAACAACTACTGTATTGAGTTTGATATCTTTTTATCAAATCAATATCAGATTGATTTTCTATCTTAATTGGAATTTTTAAGGTTTGCATCCTCAAGCTCTCTTTTTATTTTATTAAGTTTTCTCCGGTGAGAATAACTCTTCATTGAAAAATAGTGAATTGTGGAAATTAAATCATCGGTTAATTCTTGCTCATACGACTTTTCAGTAATGTCGTTTGCTATAATTATTGTTGTTCCAAAATATTTACAAAAATTTTCAAACAAGTCAAAACCAAATCTACACAATCTATCCTTGTTTTCAACAACAATACTTCCTATATTTCCCTTTACTACTTCTGATAGTAATTCGTTAAATTCTTTTCTATCAAAATTCATTCCTGATTTTATATCCTTATAAGACTTTAAAATCTCAATTCCTTTTGATGTGCAAAAATCAAAATTTCTTTTCTCTTGTTCTAAAAGATATTTTAATGGAGGATTTGATACTCTACTATAAACAACATTGTACTTTTTAATTTTTTTGCGCTTTACACCAATAAAGCGATAAACAGACTCATCATTATAAACGTGTTTACCTTTGTAAGTAGAATCAACAAGAATAACTCCCTCTTTTAAATATCTCGAAAGAGTAACACGAGTTATTCCTAATAATTTTAAAACATCTTTTGCTTTCACTTACTTCCTTTTTTTGTTTAATCTTATATAATATATAAAATATAAATAAAAAATTATCATTAATTAACATTATTAATTAAATTTTATTTTACTTGTTGCTTTTTGAAGCCTTTTTATGTATTTTTCTATACGTTCATTAGAAGACACTTTCATATCTTTATCATTATGTATATCGTTATCTCTTTCATCTCTTGGAATATCTCTTTTCTGTGTCGGGCCTTTTAAATCTTCCCTACTTGGACGAGTCAGTGATTTTCTCCTCTTCTCTACTCCGTCAGATTCTAAATCTCTATCTCTTGAAGCCAACAACTTCTTACTAGACATAATATCTTTATCAGCCGTCTTTCTCAACAAATCTCTTAAAGATTTACTATTCCAATTTACAGACAAACTATATCCATCTTCTACTCTTTCTCCATTAGATTTAATAAAAGAATTTCCGGTCTTTTCAAATCTGAAAGAAATTTCTTTTCCATTTGCAAATACAATAACTCCAACACCATTGCTTTTAAAAGTAACAGACACCGGATGACTGCCAACGGCATTTAAAACTTTAGATACTGTATTGGAACTTGGTTTTCTTTCTTTCATAATTGTTGCATCCTATATTCATGATTAATTATTTTCTTATAACCTTCCATCAGTCTTATCTTTTGGAAGAAAAGCCTTTATATCATAACAAACCCCATTCTCTACTAATAACGATTTAAAATCAATTTTCTTAAATTCTTTGTGCGAAACAGCAATAACAACAGACTCGAATTTCTTTTGGGGGAGTTCGTTCGTTGCTTCAAGAGAATACTCTCTTTTAATTTCTTCAACATCAGCAAGAGGATCATAAATATGTACATTACAACCAAAATCAGTTAATACCTTGTGTATCTCAAATACTCTAGTATTCCGAATATCAGGGCAGTTCTCTTTAAAAGTAAATCCACAAATCAAAACGTCTCCTCCATATACTTTCAAATTATGTTTTAACATCAGTTTCAAGACCTCTGTTGCTACATAATTCCCCATATCATCATTAATTCTACGACTAGAAATCATTAACTCAGGAATATATCCTAACGATTGAGACTTGTGTATTAAATAATAAGGGTCTATCGAGATACAATTTGAAACAACCAAAGTATTTGCAATAAAAGAATGATCTTCTTCAACCTCTAAATCATAAACAAGACCATTATAATCTGGTTCAACTTCTTTCTTAATTAAATCAATAAGAACAGAGCCTTCTTTTATTGATTTGCATTGGTACAATTTATGAAACTCTTTGTCATTTACACACACTAATTCAGAAGACTTAATCATTCTTGGCTCATCAATTTTATTTCCTGTACAAACACTTGCAAACACCTCATGATCACAAGTCGTCTTTAATTCATAAGACATCCCTGTCCCTTTAATAGATATTACGTCGCCGGTATATTCGTGACTAATTACTTTATTCACCTTTCTAATGTTCCCTTTGCCGGAAACAACACTTTCTCCTTCTTTAACATCTTTAATGGCCTTTACTGTCCCATCTGACATCAGTACTTCTGTTTCTGGCAATAAGCAATGCCCTCCAACTAGTCCCGGCCTGAAATTCAAGAAGTTCCACTTTGTACAAGCAGCATCAAGTACCTCATTAGTATCAACGCCAATTAAATGAAATATCCTTGCAATCTCATTCACAAAAGCAATATTTACATCCCTCTGTGAATTCTCAATAATTTTTGATGCCTCAGCAACCTTAATACTTGAAGCCCTATGAGTACCATTCTCTAATATGCTTGCATAAAGCGAATCTACCACTTCTGCCACTTTTGGAGTAGAACCGGATGTGACCTTCTTGATTTTAGTCAATGTGCGTTCTTTGTCACCAGGATTTATTCTTTCTGGACTATATCCACAAAAGAAATCCTTGTTGTATACATATCCACTGGCTTTTTCCAAAACAGGAACACAATCATCTTCTGTACATCCAGGATAAACGGTACTCTCATAGATAACAATAGCACCCTTTTTCATAACACTTCCTACCAAATTACTTGTGTTTATCAATGGATTTAAATCGGGTCTGTTAAATTGATCAACTGGAGTAGGAACCGCAACAATAAAAACATCACAATCTCTCAACACTTCTTTATCACTACTATAAACTAAATGCGGAGAAACTAAATCTTCCTTTGACATCTCTCCATTATAATCATTCCCTTCCTCAAGGTTTTTGATTCTTTTCTTATTAATATCAAATCCAATAGTATTATATTTTTTACCAAATTCTACGGCTAATGGTAAACCAACATAACCTAAACCCATAACTGCAATTTTAGTTTCCATATTTTCCTTTCTTATTAAGTAAATCTGAAATCTTCAGAATTATCATTGGATTCTTTTGGATTTAATGGCCCTCTTAGTTCCTTAATTTTAGAAGACTCACTCTTTAACATACTTTCTAACTCGGCGGGTCTAGAAGATGGAGCCGATTCAGGCGTAGAAGGTGGTTCGGGCGTAGGAGCTGGTGCTATAGTAGAAGGTTCAACGGAAGCAGGAGTCTCCTGTGGTTCTGGTGCTTCGGGCAATTCTGGTGTTGAAGATCCCGATGATTTCGCTTCAGAGCCTATTTCCTCTTCATCGAGAGATCCTCCTAAATCTTCTTTTTCTCCTCCAAAATCATCCCCTCCAAAATCAGCCGGCCCTCCAAAATCATCACCGTCTCCATCGTCTCCATCGTCAATAAACACGATCTTTTGCCCATTCGGGCCTGTCATTGAATCAGCCACTTGCTGTTTCAAATTTGTCTTCTCGCCAATTTCTTCTGCAATTTTAGAATAAATATCTCTCATCATTTCGTTATAAGTAGAATCCTTAACGGTAAACATATCTTGTTTGAGTTTTTCGTGTAATTCATCAGAATCTAAATTAAATAAATCATAAATAATATCAACAGGCAAAGACCCCTTTTGATAAAGTTGGAACAAGCTATCAAACACTTCTGCGTTATCTCTTATAGACAACCTACTAAAACTTAATTTTGGATAAAAATATGTTTTTTGATTGTTCTCATCTATATCATAAAATCCGTTTTCTTCTGCAACGGGTTTAAACAAACACTCCTCAACAAATTTTTGTAATCTCTCTCTTTTTAATAAACACTTTGTGTTCAACAATTCAATAGAAACCTTACCACCACTATACATGCTATCACCCATTAATATCTCTCTGGTAACTCCAAGGCCAGCAAAAAGTTGATTTTCAATTTCTTCATACTCCCTACTTAAATCTATCAAACGATCATTGGAACCTATCTGCTCCCACGACCAATCAAAGTTAGTAACAATTGTATAATCTGGATTTAACATAGAAGCGTCAAGCTGTTCTCTTAAAGAATCCAAAGACTCCTGCGAGACACCTTCTGCAATAATCTTATTTCTTGGAGTCATATTTCTCGAAGCCAAACTCATCTGAGTATGTTTATAAAATTCTTTCATCAATAAAGGAGTTAAAATACTTTCAATAGGAGAAGCACCAAGATCATGATATTCGTGTCTTTTTTCTGTTAGGTGATAACAAAAAGAACCTATTGTGTGGCCATTTTCACCAGAATACGGATTCGTGTCCATGACTATCTTCCCGTTGTTTTCTACAAGCATTCTTACAAATTCATAGGAAAATCCATCAAATGAAATTTTTTCTTCTCGTGTCAAACGCGATAAAAATTCTTCATATTCTTCTTCCGTAGAAACAGGTGGATTGTAGCGTCGAATTAAAATGTTCGGTAATTCCGGCGAATATTGTATCATAGCATTGCCATTACTCATTGGAAGAGTTGATACAGATATTTCTTCAGGAGGAAGCAACGAAATCTTTGACCATTCTTTCTTCTCGTCATCAAACTCAATATACATAAAAGCATTACCAATAACATTTAATTCATATAATGCACTATGCAATAAATTAAACAAATTTAATTTATCTACCATATTTTCATATTTCTTCTGAATCCTACGAGATCTTTCCTTATCTTTCATTTTAGGCATTCTTAATAAGAGTTTACTCATAGGCAAATCTGTATTCAACTGCACAGCAGCAGAAACATAGGCATCGCATCTAGAAAAATAACGATACAGCTGGAACTTATCGCGCAATGTCATTGGATAAGATAAAATACCTCCGTTGTTTTGCTGCAACATAGCAATAATCAACGGAACATCGCCAAAAGCACCCGTACCAATACCCATATTCGCATATGAATTATTATATACAGTTGTATTCATTCCTGTAGCGCCAAAGGTATTCCAGCCATATCCGAAGCCTCCAGAAAAGGCAGCATTTCTTGCTTTCCCTGGCAAACCAGAAACTATATCGGCTACATCTTTTACACCTTTAGGAGACGCTTTCTTATTAACATCCTTCTTTACTGAAACTCTTTTCATTTTTACCTCTACTATCTATTGTTTTCTAAATCATACATCTTTAACTTGTTTGATTCAATCATTTTAATGGTATTGTGTATTATCACAATGTTTTTCTGAATCTTATTCTGATTCTTTTTGTATTCTTTAAACTCCGATTTCTTCTTCTCTAAAAAAACAAGAGCCTGACTCATATATTGAGACAACCTTGTAATTTGTTTATTGCACTCTAAAAGGTCAATAGACAACTTTCTTTTTTCCATCTCTGTTTTTTCATCTGTTTTTTCATCTGTTTTTTCTTCTGTTCTTTTCATTTAAAATTTTCTTCCTATTCTAATTGAATTAGGATTTAATCGGTTAGCTCTTGTTAACGCACTATTTGGTATAGTACTTAAAAGTCCATCAGAAAGAGAACCCATTCTACCTCCAGATATAATAATATTCTTTTGTGGCTCCTTTTTATTCTCTTCATAACATCCATAAACCGCTCTAACAAAAGAATCGCTAATATCATCATGAAAACCCGAACCATTAGGAGCCTTTACGAAGACATTAGAACTACTTCTATTCTCTTCTAATAATAACAATTCAGGTATCAAAACATCGTGATTTATCATTTTAATAAGACCACTCTCAATTAAATTCTTTGACAATTGAAATATTTTTGTATTCAAGGAAGCACTAACAGCAACCATCCTAAATTGATTAAGACCAAGTTCTTTTAGTTTTTCCAATAAACCATATCCATTAAACTGATCAAACCAACCGTCCACAATCCGAAATCTTTCACACAATTTTTTAATTACTTCCCCAAAATCTTTAATATGTACCATTTCCATTGAGGCAAAATCGCTTGAGGAATAAGAATAGAAACTATCTTTTTCTTGCCAAACATCACTATTTCCGCCGTAGAAAACCTCCGAATAATCATGACAAATAATATTATCTTCTTTGTGGACTATACTTATAGCAGCACCGTCGTTTTTAGCGCCAAAATCAATTCCCATATAATAAGAAATACCCTTTTTGCCTTCATATTCATTTAACGTCTTTTCTTGAATAATTACTCTGCTCAATATTTCCTCATCAACCCAAGAAGAAATAGTGTCTGAAAATTCAGCACCATATTCTCTCATGAAACTTTCTTTGTTCTTACGATATTGAGATTTTAAAAAAGCAGAGTCTACTCTAGGATTAATCATAGAAGTATACATCTGAAACATTAACGTATCTTCAGCATTAAAACTATCTCGATATTTTTCATAAAAGAAATCGCTCTTAGAAAAAGGAGAACTTAATAAAACTATTCTGCCATCACCTTCTTCAGCGACAATTTTCTTGGGCATAAATGTAGCAACAGTAGGAGAAACCGCATTGTAAGCATCAACAGCAGCATTTTTTGTTTTGTTCATATATGCTACCTCATCCATAACAACCAAAATATTGTTTGGACCACGTAAAAAAGAACTATTTACACTACCACATAATACTCTCAAGCTTGGGTTGTTCTTCTTCTTTAAATCTTCATCTGTTAATACATTAAAATAATTTAATGTATTGTTGCCAACCCTTTCTTTTAAATAATTACAGTTAAATCCACGAGCCTTAATCATATTAAACAAAACAGAAGATTGCTCATCAGAAGAAGCAATGGCAGAAATGGCTATATCCTGTCCAGAAGGAAAACCATAATACTCCTGTGGATTCCCTATTTTAATTAAACGATATAATTCATAAATGGCTATAATAGAAGTCATTAACGATTTACTTCCTCTTCTTCCACAGCACAATATCAATTCTCTATATTTTTTCCCAGGAACGTATTCTTTAATGTTTGTTCTCTTTTCTTCTATTAAATACTCCATCATTTCTACTTCGGTAAATTCAGCAATTGTCTTCGTATTTAATAAATCTCTTAGCTCAATCTTAATATTGTTAGAAAGGTCTAATCCATAGAAGCATTTTAAAATAAACCTCTGCATTGGGAACAATTCAACATCTAATCCCCAGTTAGATTCCGCAAAAGTTATAATATCAACAACTTCATTGTTGTCTATACTGGCACTATATTCTTTTGCTAAATTTTGGAAAAAATCTGTGTTTATTTTTTGATTCTTTACGACGGACACTCTATACCCCTTTTTCCAATTCTATTTTAAGTTCTTTCCCCCAATTCTGTAATTTGTTTACCCACTTACTTAGGATCAAATGTACCATTTCTTTATCAAAATTCAATTCTTCCAATACTGCTGTCATCTTATCAAAACACATTTTTTGAAAAATCATAAAGGCGGGGCCATTTAAATCAACATCGGCATCTCGTTGATTCAGCTCCCTCTTCTTTGCTAAAATGTCCGCAACAGATTTTAATACGTCAGTTCTCTTTACAGAAATAGATGTCGCTTTTTCAAGGTCTCCGTCTTCCGTAGTAATAAGCTCATTACCCAACAAAGATTCGCTTTCTTCTAAAATCTCCTCCGCAATAAGCATAAGCGTATCATCAATAGAAAGACGACCATTTCTCAACAAATCCTTGATGCCTCTTCGATTCCTTCTATATTGTTCAACCAATTTCTTTCTATAAGAAATAATATCACCATCAATCTCTGGTTTATCAATATCGCTATTTTCATTAACAACAATTAATTCTTCATTCATACTTAAATCCAATCGTCATTTTGTTCCCCATCTATATCCAATTCTTTTACTGTATCATCAAAAGTAACATTGTATGTTTTCTTTTCTTCAATTTTTGCTTTAACAACTTTTGCTTTGCTTACATCTACTTTTACAGAAGCCTCAAGAGGTTTAATTAAAACAAAAACTTCATTGCTGTCAAATACCGGACAATTATCCAGTTTATTAACTCCAACTGGATTTACATCAATACTTCTTTCTTGATTACTTAAAGAAATTGGCACACCTTCTTGAGTCTCAAGCATTACGTCGCCAATTTCATTCTCGTCAATTTTAATTGGTTCTGAAATCTTTGTCGGAATACGAATAGTATCAATTTCTAAATCCTCATTCGGTTGTACAATCTTTTCTTCAATATCTTGTTCTTTTAACCCATAAACACGATATTCTTTATCAATAATAGGCATTTCGTCTTTAATAATTTTAGAAGAATTTCTATCTACAAAATATTTTTTTAAAGCTACAAGTTTGTTGTTGCTTGCTTTAATAGCTTTGGCAGTTACAACACCAAGACTTCCTTCATGAACTAATTGTTTGACTAAACCATCCAAACATGCCCCTTCCACTTCCTTAAACGAAGAAATAACCGGTAAACCTGTTTTCTGACAAATTTTAACTGTTTCTGTTTCTACAATTTCATTTGCCTTAAGAACATTATCTAAATTGCCACCACTAGTAATACGACTCTTTCTAATTGTTTTTTCTTTGTAACAATTACAATTAATTGCATAACAATGATATTTTCTATTAGGCATCTTTTCATATGAAGAAGATCTTTCAATCTTGCTACAATCTACAATTATAGTACCTATTAACCCAAAATATCTGTTTACATAAGAAACAATCTCACCTCTCTTTTTATCCTCTCTAACTCCATTGGTATATTTCGCAATAATCCAATTCTTAGAAAGACCACTCATAAGAGATTTTACAACACCAGACTTCCAAGAGTCATCTTTCTTTAAAACAACTTCTTCTTCTTCTTTCTGTGATTCAGAAGATATATCAAAATTACTTGCATCAAATCTATAATCTTCTGCTTTCTTTTTTGGTTTGAAACTACTTAAAAATTCCTTAAACATATTTTTCTCCTTACAGATTTGATTCAGTTAATATATCATCATCAAATACCGGAATAATTGATTTCCCATCATCAGAAAAACGCCAAAGGACTTTGGCACTTTTATGGATAAGAAAATCAGAATCATTAGCAACCCTTATAAAACGATTGCGATTCGCTACCGTATTTTTCATTTTTCGAATAATCTTCTTACCACCAATATCTTTGCTCATCTCAATACTACTATGCCATCTGTAATCATTAAAAAAATCCATAATACCTCCTAAAAGAATAAACTTCTCTTATTCAATATAAAAAATTAAGAAAATAATTTTTATTCGTCAGAAACCGACTTCTTTATCTGGTTCAAGTTTTTAGCAATATAATCTAATAATTCATACATTCTTTCATGACCAAGCTCTTTTACTCTTTTTATCGCTCTTAATATTTTTACTCTACAAGAAATTTGGCCAAAACCCAATATCTTACTTGTCTTTACAATGCTTGTACTATAAAAAAAGACTAGTAACAATTCCCTTTCAATCTTTTTTAGTCCATTGTCCGGACGAATAATAAAAGCTATAAATTCATCAAAAGAACTTATAATATTTATTACAAAATCCATTTGTTTCTTGATTCGACTTACATCATAACTAACTGCTGGTTGAGTCTTTTGGGTAATATTCTTTATATCTTGTTGTCGCTTCTCAGAAAGAAAATATAAATAAATCATATCCATATCTTTTAAACCAAACAAACGAAAATATATATCCAAATGATCGTCTATCTCATGGTTATCATAACACGCACGATCAGAATATTCTTCAATTTCTTCTTCTTCTTCATAATAACCAGCAACTATAGAAGCATCTAAGTCTTCATAAAAATTTTCTTCTGTCAATTCTACAAAAGAATTATCTTCTTCATAATTATCTTTCACTTGTTTTTTGGAACCTTTAAATAATTAAATAAATTACTATGAATGTCAAAATCTCCCCTTTTCAATTCAAAAAAATTTTGACCACAACACATTTTTATCCCAATAGTATATACAAAATTTTCTTTCTCCAAAAGAGCAATTCCATATAACCCACTATAAACACCATTCTTAATATAAACCACATCTCCATATGAGACATCTCTCTCAACAAAATCAACTTCAGAAATAAAATTATAAAATTCTTCTTCTTCTAAACAAAAATATTTGTCTGACTCAAAACATTTTTTTCTTTTAAGTTTATCCCAATTCTTCAAAAAATTTTCCGAAACAATAAAAACATAAGAACCTATTCCAACACCTTTCTCAACTCTTAAAAAAATGTTTTCTTCAGAAAAACCAAGTTCACAAAAATAATTAAGGATTTCTTCTTTGTAAATCTCATTTACATATTTATCTTTTAAAAGAACAGAATAGATAGAACCCATTAAAATAACCTCTTAAGCTTACTAAAAATATTCGTTATATTATTTAAAGAATCTTCCTTATTCTCGCCTTTACTACTCTTCCCTTCGTGCAAAACCCACAATAAAGCCGCAATTTTGGGTTCTTTAGCACCACAAACACTTGGATCTTTAATGTCTTCAATCATTTCTTTTTCAATTCCATCTTTATTATTTTTACATTCAAATTTACAATCATTATTAAAATCTAATGAAAGACTACAAGCATACTTTGTAATATCACCAAATTCCCCTAAATTAAAAGTGGTTTCTTTCCCGTAAATACAATTTCTACAAGACCGTTTCATCTTCCTGGAAATTCTCAACCCTAAACGATGCTCATAAATATCTTTTAGTTGCTCTTTTATTTGCACTTCATTTTTCATTTGATGCCTCCGAATTTTTACTTTCTCTTAACCAAACCGACCAATTAATAGCAATACCAATTTTTCTAAACACAGATGCCTCTTTGCGTAAAAGAATTTTATTAAAAATTCTCTTGCCTAAACGATTCTTAATACCTTTAATGTCAATCCCTACATCAATAGCTTCTTGCTCGTTTAAACGATAACCCCTATTCATACTCTCTTCAACAAAACGATTTATAGACTCTTCATCTAATTTACTCAATACTAAATTTTTAAATATAACAAAAGAACCAAATTGCTTTGTAATACGACGCAGAGAAACAAGAGCACCATTGGGATTAGCTTTCTTTATTTTATTATACTCTTCTTTTGTCCCGCCATGATAACCTAAAGAAATGCAAAGACGAAAATATGATTCTTCTCCATTCTTCTCAAAATCATAATAATTTGTGTCTCTTCTACAAGAAACAAACGGATTTTTAATCGCTTTTCTATATTGATTCCAACTGCCAAAGCAATTTATTATATGATGATAAGAAGGAGCATAATCATTACCCCTAAATCTAATATCATAATCCGCTCTCGTAGATATCTTATTGTATATACCCCATTTTATTAAATCTTCTGCCGACATTGGAGAAGACCGCTTCTTTCTCACAACATGGCTCTTGCCTATATCGCTTCGCGGCTTTCTCTTCTTTTTGCCATTTTTCAGATTCATACGAGCGGATGGAGAAAGACGTAAATAATATTGACTCAGAGTCTCTTTCTTTTTTTTCTTCGGAATATATACCATAGCAAATCTTTCTTTTTATAATTTACCAAGCAAAAGAAAAGGTGACTTGAATTCAAGTCACCTTTTATGATTTCATTTAATGGCGAAAATCATACCTCAACATTTGCTTCTTCCTCTGATTTGGTTTCAGAATCATATTCTTCATCCAAATCTTTGGTTTCAGCAAAATCTTCCGAAAGAATATTAGGAATACCAATTGTTCCTGCTTGTTTCCACCAGAAGTTCCCTCCTGCCGCACCAAGGACTACTCCATAATCCTCAACGTCTTTTTTGCGCTTCTTACCATAATTCTCACTTTCGCTATCAAAACTCCCCGGAGACAAAGTAAACATGGCTTGAAATACCGAAAGATTCCGCTGCTCTTCCGACATCTGTTTCCATTTCATGTTGTTCGTCACAAAATAGAAAACATAGGGATTGTCAATGTTGTACGGAAAACTCGTCGCCTGAACATCAATGATCTTCTCACTGTTTTTGTCCATCAAACGAATAAAACGAATCATACTCAAATCAACGTGCTCAAACATCTCATCGTACTTCTCCTTGATTTTAAGAGCAATTTCAACTACCTCGTTGTCGCCAACCCATTCCAGTTTCTTAGCCATGTTTTCTGCTTCCTTTCTATTTGGTTTGTTTTAGTGGTTCGAAATTGAACCGCTTGCACTATAATGCAAGATAATAACAGCTAATTCAAATTATTTGATATCATAAATAAAAAATTTATATTCGTGTTCTCTTCGATTTGTTAAACCACGATTTATCTTGCCGCCAGATTTGTTACAATCAACAAACTCTGAATGAAATTTATTCAAATACTTTTTAAAGTCGTCTTTTTTATTAGTCATAACCAATCCCCTTAAAGCACTTAAACATTTTGGATTGTTAAGACCAATACCAGTATTATAATACAACGACATTAAAGCTACGCGTTGACGTAAGGTTAAACGCGCCCATACATCTTCACCAACTTTCGTCTTAACTTGTAGAAGTAATCTCGATAAATATGACCGCATATAATCTAACGCTTCATCATCAGTCAAATAGCCACGAGAGACAATTCTTGAATTAGTTAAACCATAACCCAAGGTCGGTTTACCAGTACAATTCTTCAAAAAAGCTTGCAAGGTCTCTTGTCGGCCATCCCATTTAGTAATTTTAGATTGACCCTTCTTATCATCATATACAACATGAACATCTTTAAGCTCTTTCCCGTCTACAATGACATCACCAGTAACACGGCCTTCCAATTTCTTGATAAAATCAACCGATGACTCAACAACAGAATCATTTGTAATAGCTATCTCTACCATAGGAGTACGATCTGCTTTGTCTTTGTCTTTCGATTCACTATAAGACCCCGTCGCTAATAAACTAGCACAACTTAATAAAACCAATAACAACTTACTGTTATTACTGGAAGACCTATATCGACTATTCTTAAAAGAATCAAGCACTTTCTCTACCTCTCTTTCATCTATAAGGCCTTCTTCAAATAAATCATCCAACCAATCCTTAAATTCTGAATCAGTTAATTCAGAATGACGAGCCTGCTCTGTCATTATTAAAGTCTGTCTTATTGCTTCTTTCTCTGTCATCACAAAAATCTCCTATTTCATTAACTCAAAAGAATCTCCATCATTAGATAATTTCAAAAATATACCGTCTTGTGTCGGCATCTCTTCAACGCTCTTATAACAACTGTTATTTACAACCCACATGGTGGGTATAGGATAACGATTCTCAAATTTCGAAGTCTCCATATCACTGAAAAATATTAACGCATCAAAATGTCTGTCACAAACCTCGCCCATCAGAGGCTCCAAGTGAGTGCCGCCGCGACCAACGACACTACTACCGTCCCATTCCCTAAAGGAATACTCTCGCTTAATCTCGGTGTCAATTTCAAATATCGTTATGTCAGCATCATTACGACCTATCCAATACAATTCGTTGAAAAATAAAGAAATCATTTGATCAGATACACTGCCACTAGTATCAATGCCTATCGCTAATTTTAATTTGTCTTCCTTTTTAGTACCCGGACGAGTGTGAAAACGTTTCGATGGACGATGCATGGTATAATCCAAAACAGATTCAGACGACGAAGAAATAAATTGTTTCAAAATAATCTGCCAAGGTATCGCTGGTTTCTCAAAACTAAATGCCTTCTCTATTTCAGACTTTATCATGTCAGGAACACTACCCCAAGTATTATTCTTCTTACATGTATTTGCCGCCTGACGAATCAAATCCTTCATCATCTCACCAGATTCGGGATCATCCTTCAACTCATCCCACATCTTATGAGAATCTAAACACTTGGCACGACAAGTCCCACCGGGTTTATCAGATTTATCATTTGATTTATCACCGTCGCCACTACAAGAACCGCCTTTGCAATCCTTTTTAGGCCCTTTACAGCCAGAAGAGGGTGTTTGGCCCGGGCTGTCTTTGTCACACGAAGATGACCCATTACTATCACTTGATTCATCAGACGCAAAAGCAGGACAATTAACACAATCACCATCACACATTGCAAATTGTGACTTGGACATTTGTTGATATTGATTATTCTGATCCAAAGAATCATAGTACCAACGCGTACCCTCTCTTGAAGGCAAATTGAAGTCTTCAGGAAATACGCCGGCTTTTTGACCGGCAACTTCCTCTACCAACATGCTCCTATTTATATAAGAATTAACAGATAATTCCTTTGCAATCATTTCGCGATGTTTGTCACCAAAATTTAAATTCAAATGCTGAAATACAATATGGTGCATCTCATGACGCATCACCTCGGTTAAATGATTAAAACAATCCTGCTCCGGAAAACGATCATACAAACTCTGAACATAATCAGAATTAATATATAACTTTATCAATAAATCATTCTTATTCGCCTTGCCTATACCCAATGTAGGAACGTCACTCCCTTGACTTACAAAAACAGTGGGTAAACTCGAAATCAAATGACCGAAAAACGGAGACATACGAATTAAATCAATCTTTATCGCAGTAATGAGTTTCTCGCAATTAATTTTCATAGACAATTCCTTTCTTGACGAAATTAATTTTCATAAGTAATTCCTTTTTTGTTCTTGACCCAATTAGAATGCAAATAAAATGTGGCAAAGAACAGATTTGCCACATTTTATTTTTCTATTAAGCCTTGTAATTGGAATTGTCCGTAATCATTTTCAAAATTTCTTTGCCAGACAACAACTTCCGCTTATAAACAGATTCTGTAGAAGCAACGCCCCTACAAAGAGCAAAAGACATGTCTTTAGGATGATTCTTATCCAAAACCCATTTGTGCAAAGCCTCAACGTGTCCTTCCTTGAACTCGTAATTGTGAGAACCTATATAAGCGACAAGACGGTCATTGATAACGTTTAAAATATCAATGCGAGGTTCTTTAGTATCAATGAGGCGAGTCAATTCTTTCTCCGCTTTTTCTGGCGATTCCAAAATGTCTTCCGGAGTAATACAAAACTGCAAGTCTTTTTGAAAAAACGTCATCATTGTAGCCACGGTCATTTCATCCAAAAGACTGCGAGCATCCCTTAACACTAAACGGCGATTATCGCCGTCGATATTGGGATACCTTTTCAAAGTCCTAAAAAACTCGCTTAAGGTTCTAGGATTAGTAAGTTCTGTCCCAATCATCATTTCAGGATAGCGAAGCAAAAAGGCAATGCCACGAGAATCAAGATTACTGTTTGTTGCCCATTGCGCCCATTCTTTAACGTCTGTCTCGAAAGTAATATGTTTAAGACGAGTTAACATAGCCGAATCTTGAGAAGTTACGCTGTACGAACGATTGTCGGGATTGCCTGTCATTACAATTGTCCAACCAGCAGGAATTTTCCAAGCAGTCATTTTATAGTTCTGTAACAACTGCATGATGCCCTTCATAATACGAAGACCAGCACGATTTGCATCATCAAAAAGAATAATGCCGGGGCGTTCTTCTGTGGGCACCCATTCCGGCGGAGCACAACGAGTACGAGTTTTTCCAGTTGGCATCCAGCCGTCTTTAATCAAAACGGAAATAATAGAATCTTCCTTGATGAAAAACTTGACTTCATTATCTTTTTTCATTTCAATTTCGGATTCGGGAAGACCGGTAAGATCGCCAAGTTCTTCCGCCTGTGCAATCGGTACATCAACCACTTCAAATCCATTATATTCCTTGCCACGAAAGGTAACAGGATGATTCTCTAATTGTTTAACAATAGAGGTTTTACCTTGTCCAGAATTGCCCCATATCATAGCCGCCCAACGCTCTTCATCAGGACGTTCCAAGTTTTCTTCAACGCAACCCATAAGCCATTGTGTAATTTCCGATGGCTTTGAACGAAGTCCATAGCATCCGGCAAAATTATTGTCTTGTTCCTTTTTCGACTTTTCTGACATTTTTTCATACTCCTTTTTCTTTTAAACAAACGGAAGAATTGTTTTTGTTTCTTCTACAAACAGTAATGCAAAACAAAAAAAGCATGGCGGACTTTTTATTGTCGCACCATGCTTTTTACTCAATTATTTTTTTTAGTTAGAGGTTGCCTCATATCCTAAAATTTTAATATAAGAATTAATACTTCTCATATCCCATACTTCCTTAAGAAAAAGAGAATATTCACAGCAAGCAAAACCTTTCTTATAATAACAAGATTCCTCAAGAGTCAAATTTCTCTTATCAAAAGACAAAGAAGAAAATTTCTTCAACAATCTATTTCTGTCATCCATAGCTATTTTAAAAATTACATTAAACGTCTCTTTAATCTCTGAAAAAGTATTCGAAACAGATTTGCCATCCTTATCCAACTCTACTCTAACGAGAAAAGCATATCTATCATCTTTTTCAAAAAAATGATAAAGCTTATTTTCTTCAAATTTCAAATCCATCATCTTATCCATAAAAACTCCTTAAAGTCTAATCCTTCTTGCCTCATAAGCGGCTTTCTCTCTGGCTTCTCTCATCTTGTGTAAGCTATCTTCTGACATCGTGTTGTTCTCTCTTCTTTGCTGTAATTTCTTCTTTCTTATCAATAACCTTTCTTCGTCTTTTGCTGCCATCTGATCTTGAATCTGATGCGAATTTTTTTCAAGATCGTCAATCTGTCTCAACTCATCTTGATTCTTTAATGGAACAATCTCTTTCAAACCAAGTTCTTTATTTCTCTCTTTAATCTCTTGTTTCAATTTCTCTGAATCATTTTTTTTAATAGATTCTTTTGTTGTACTCGTTACAATATTCATACTGTCTCCTTTATTTCTTCACTACTCTCTCATTATGTTTTCCAGTATCTACAAATCCAGCAGACCCTCCTCCATTCTGAGTAATAAAATCCGCCTTGTGTTCCAATAACCAAGAAGATTCTTTCTCTTCGTCTTCGCCTTTATCATTCTTTTTTGTTTCGTTAATTAATCTGCTTGCCATTTCATCAGGCTTAATAAATTTTGTAATTCTTTTCCTAACCTTCGATTCAATTAACTTTTCTTTCTCAATATTTAGACGATTTTTATATTGTTTCAATACTTTATTTGTTTTTATCTCTTCTGCATAACCTGATTTTTCAAATAAATCTAATACATAAGCAAGAATTTCTATTTTAACAACACCAACAACAATTTTTCTAATACCATGCTCAATAGTGCCTGTAACATAACCCCTATATCCTAAAAGGTCATTAATAGTATTTAACAGCTTGTTATCAAAAGAAGAAGTACTCGAAAGACCAAAAGCAAAAATATTAGGCAAGTGTGGTTCCAAATCAATAATGGCTTGCTCTATCTTTGATTCTATTTCTTCTTCTGTCTCATCATCGAATGTCGAAAATTTATTTCTAATATATCCCATTGCTGTTGATGCTATCTCTCCTGAACGTTCAGAAAAGTTAGCGCCCATTAATTTTGCCAATTCCATATTTGTTTCTATTACATCATCATCATCGTCTTTCTTTTCTCCAAAACCTCCGGGATCATGATCATCGGGAATAATATCAATCAACTTTCTTTCGTTCCCTTCACTATCAGTACCACTAGGAGCATCCAAAGAAACTTTTTGATTACGAATACTCTTGATATAAGAATTGATAGAATTAATTAAAATACCAATAAGCGGCCCTCTAAAATTTGGCTGATCCCTGAGTAAATGATTAATCACTGCCTTAATAAAACCATCTTCACCATAACGAGCAGACTCAAAACGAATATATTCCTTTCCGTCAATAATCTCTTTCTTGCTCATAGAATCTTTATAATAAATATATTCATATAAATTAGTATTCTTTAGGATTCTGTCAATTTTTCCTTCTACCATGTTTTCAAAAGTTTCAATAATGCTTTCAATATCAAACGTAGTCAATTCAGAATGTATTTGAGCGCCATTGGTATAATAATACAATTTTCTCCACATATAATCTGCAATAGCAGAAACAGATTCAGAAGAATCAATCTTTGGTAATACTTTTGACTTAAAATCAATGATGTCTTGTTTTAAAACATATTTGTTGGTACTCTTCGCTTGTTCAAAAGATTTTAATTCTAAAACCAACTCACCCATTTGACCAAGAGAAACGCCTTTATCAACTCCAGCTTTGCTAAGTTGATAGTTTTCATATCCTTTTACATAAAAATCAATCCCTTTAATTTTCTTTTGATTTTTTCTGTATATAAACCTATATTCATCTCCGGCCAATTCTCTTTCTCTATAAGCATCCTGTTCTTCTTTAAGTTTATTCTCAATTTCCTCTTGCTCTTTAATTAAAGTGTTTCTATTGTTTTCCCTTTCGATATTATCAGGATGTTCTGCATCTATATCATAAATATTTTTTAAATCACGAAGAACTTTCTTTTTTCTACTAATTAAATTTTTAACATAGTTACCATCTTTTCCAGTAATATCAAAATATTTTATTTGTTTATTATTCCAATCTTCTTTTGCTTTATCTATTTCATCTTGATAAACTTTTCGCTCTTTTAAAAATTCTTGAATTTCATCTTCCTTTTGTTTAATGACTTCTTCCATTTTCCAAATCTCACTATTAATATATTGAGAATTGGTATTAATAAAATTAACCAAATGCTTTTTTAACTTCTTTAAAAATAAAGCGCTCCAAGAACTAAGCAATGCTTTGTAATTTGGTATATTTTTAACATTAAATTGATCTTTTTTTGCAGTAATAATCTTATCAATCTTTTCTTTGTCAATCATTCGTGTCTCCTAGTTGCACAGATTCTTCATCTTCATCTTCATCTTCATCTTCATCTTCATCTTCATAATCTTCTAATTTTAAATCAGAATTTGCTCTTGTCTGTTTTAGAAACCCTTCGTAAATCTCTTTTTTTATAAAAGAAGACGTAATTTCACGAATATAAAACTCAATACTCGGTTTGTCAAACCCCCTAAAGCCAAGTAAATAATTTATTGCATTTTTTATCCTATTGCTAAACTTGTTTTTGTTTAAAAAAACTCCCTCTATTATTCCTGGCAACAAATCTTTTAATTTGCTTACTGCGACATCTATCTGAAGTTGTAATAAAGGGTATTGTTTTTCATAATCAATTTCATTCTTATTAAGTAATGCAATAATGTTTTCTGCTATTTGTTCTGACCTTTCAAATAAATCTACAGCAACTCTGGAAGATAAAAATAATATTTCTTCTTCTTTCTCATACGAATTTTCTTTTTTACCTTTTCCTACAGCAATATCTTTATCAGTAATCAAATTCTTTAAGGAAAAATCTTTCTCTCCCCCAATATCTTTATCAAAATAATCTGTTTTGTTTCTTTTTTCCTTAATATAATAATTGATAGCATTTAATAAATAACCTGTTATAGGGCCTTTTGTATTATTGGAAGAGCCTATTAATATATTATTAATTACAAAAGCTATGCCATGTTCTTTGTATCTCACAAAATTAACTCTTAAATATTTCTTCCCGTCTATTTCTGTCGTGCTTTTTAATTCGTCACTATGAAAAATATATTTATAAAAATTAGTCCTTCTTAAAATCGAATCAATGTTTTTTTCTACATTATTCACAAAATCTTCTAAAATGTTTTTAACATCAAAAGAAGTAAGCTCAGAACCTTGAATCCCTCCCGTAAAAGATTTAAACCAATGCCATATTTTTTTTGAAACCTGATCGGCATTCTCTTTATTAGTTGTATCAGGAAGTATTTTATCTCTAAATTCCTCTATGTCTTCCCTCAAAATAAAATTATTTATTTTTTTTACTCTTCTTAAATTTCTTAAATCAAGCACTAATGTCCCTACATCTTTTTTACTAGGGTCTTCTATCCCCAAGATCTTTTTATTAATTGCTTTGATTCCATTTAAATTAATTCTTTTAATATGAGTATATCTATCAATAGCAAGCACTTTTTCTTTATACAATATTCGCTCTTCTTCAAGAAGTTTATACAATTCATTCTTTTGCTCAAACAGATTATTTAATTCTTCACTTTCTTCAGATTCTTTATCATAAAATTTATCTATTTTTTTCTCGATCTTCTTTTTCTTTTGAAGGACATCTCTTACAAAATGAGTATTGTTTTTTGTAAAATCTCGATATCTAATTATTACTTCGTTGGTTTTTTCTCTTTCTTCTTGTATTTCTTTTGTTAATTCGACTTTTTTATAAATCAAAGATTTTATTTCTGTTTCTAACTTCTCTATTTCTTTTTCTATTTTAGATATTTCTTCTCCAAGCAACAAGGCGCGATTGTTAATAAAATCTTCTAACGCATCTTTCATGGTATCTAATAACCAAAAAGAAAAAGAAGTAAGAGCAGATAAATAATCTGGTATCTTATCTGATTTTGCTGATGTTATTGATTTTAAATAAAATCTTTTCATTAATCTATATAAATTACATCCCTATTAACATTATCTAAATTTTTTGTCTTTAATGTCCAACCAGTAAGTAAGCCGTCATCAACAGTAAAAAGCATTAAACCAAAGTCAGTATCACCAACGCAAATCCTAGCTCCATAGTCTGTTCCTGGAGACTGTAAAGCAGGAGTACAAAAAGCACACCAGTCTGCACCTCCACAATAATTATAATAATGAACGTGCGATCTAATATATACATTTGAGGGATCACCTTGGCTTTTCTCTGCTGTAATTATATCCCAAAAACGATTCTTCGCTATAGCAGAAAATCTTCCATTAGGTACAGAACTTGAAGAAACATGGTGTCTAACATCAAACTTAACACCTTCAATATTGAATCTTAATCGACTATCTATTGTTCCCTTACAGTGATCCGCTATAATCCTTTCATAATCATCGCCAGCAGAATTAGAAACATGATAACTGGTTCCATAAGTAAACAAGGCATCCTTATACTTGACCTCATCAAGACACTCAAGAGCAATATCTGTTTGAGAAATCATATCGGTAGTAAGCAACTCAACTCCACCGTTTTTCCTTGCTTTGCCATCTATTAAATCACCATTGCAAACAAGCAAATCAACACTACCAATCTCTTTTACCCAATCCGTATAACATCCCCACATCTCTTCTTGCAATTTGGAAATTCTTTTATTCCTTTTTGAAGAAATCATCCATGACGGAGGAGTAAGTCCATTTAATGAACCGCAGTGCATATCTGAAACAACTAATATTTTTTTCACTTGTATTCCCTTCTATTGGTAATATCTATTTCTTCTCTATTCTTTTCCATAACAACAGTGGTACTCTCTCAAAACCATTGCCTGTGATTATCCACGGAGTGTCTTCTACACAAATAATATCCCCTATGCCAGCAGTTCTGCTAGTAGAACTATATAATCTTTGCAATTTATTCATTTTAGAATAAGCTTCACTTAAAGAACAAGCACTACATTTTTTCTTCTTCTTATAATCCCAACTAACAATGCCAAGACCATTTTCTGCCCAATCAACTTTTTTACAAAAAGAAAAAAGCATTATAGCTTCTTTTCTAAAATCATTATTCACAAAATAAGCTATATAATCCTGTTTTCTCAAGTCGTTTGATTGAGTCATATACCCTCACCTTTTACAATAAAAGTCATCTTCCTTTTCTTAATATCAAAAGAATAATCAATAATATTTTTCGGAACAATATCAAATACATAATCAAACGTATATTTTTCTACTTCTTTCTTTACAATTATTTTTTTTGTAAATCTATGACGAAAACAATTGCTACTCTCTTCTTCGAAAGATTTCATCTCCTTCAATATCTCTTCTTTATTATCAATTAACTCATTATACTTATCATCATCAAATAAATACTCTGGAGGAATAAAATCAAATTTACCCTCAAAAACATAATAGGTGCGACCAGCTTTTGTTTTGGACGTACCTATTAATTTTACACTTTTTAAAGTTAATTTGTGTAATGTATTTCTAAAAATATCAACTATTTCTTCTTTCATATTTTCTCGTTTGTTTGTTGAAAGTCAACTTACAATTAGGGTGTCTTAATTAAGACACCCTATAAAGAAAATATTCAACTATCTCATAGGCATTAAAGCGCCATAAGTGCCTTCTTTATCATCATAACAAATTGCAGAATTAATTCCTGAAAAAATAATAGAAATATTTTCCGCAGTTGCATGCTTAAATATATCGTTGAAATAATCTCTGTTCACAAATAATTCAAAACTTTCTCCCTTTTCTATTTCACAATCACACCAATCGTCGATAACATTATCATTACTTTCGGAAACAATATGAAGTTTACCGTTTTCGTAAGAAAGCTTAACTCCAATAGATTCTGTTTTAGACATCAAAACCAAAGAATCAAGAAGCTCTTTTCTATTAACCTTAAATTCAGAAACAGGACTAACATTAAAAACACGAGTAATATCAGGGTAGTCACAAGCAAGCATTACACAGTAAATAACATAATTCTCGGATTTTACTCGAACAAAAGTGTTGTTTACATTAAACTCAATATCCCCGTTATCAAACAACGAAATAGCTTTTAAACATTTTGCGGTTAATACAGCGTGTGTTTCTTCAAAAGCACCTTCCTTAATGTTTCTGACCGCTCTGTGTCCATCTGTTGCCATTAAAGACAAACCATTCTCACCCGTTGTAACACAAACTCCACGACAAAATTCCCTACTTGAATTATCGTCACAAGCAAAACTAACACGCTTTAAAGAATCTAGAAAAACTGCTGAATTTATAGAAAAAGACCCTCCTTCTTCTATAAATTCAGCAACCTTTGGAAAAGATGATTCGTCGGTAATTGCTAACGAAATTTGCGACTTACCGTCTTTAATAATTACTTTCTTTTCTTCCATCTTAATGGAAAAAGTCAAATCCTCATTCTTCATAAAAGAAGCACTTTGCAAATTCTTATAAGGAAGGGCAAAAGAAAAATCATTCCCATCATCATCTTCGACAATCAAAGAAGCTCTTGCCACATTTACAAAATCTGTACTACAAAACCAAATAACATCGCCATTCTTTTCCAATTTAATCAACCCTGTCTCTGGAGCCGTTGCTCCCTTTCCAACTACAAACAAGGATACCTTCGACAGCACTTTCTTCAATTCGCTTTTCTTAATTTTCATTTTTTACCCTTTCCTTACAATGTTACCTTTTCATGTTTTTTACAAAAATCTTTTAAAACATCCAACTCATATTTACAAAAACCCGCCACATCTTCTGATGTATATTTTAAATATGCATTAGCAAAATAAGCTATTGCACAAGCATCTGCCATATCATTCGAATTTGTTTCAAAACCTTGTTTCTTGTATACACTCAAAATCATATTGTCTTTTTTAGCATTACCATTGCCTGTCTGAAACTTCTTTAACTGCGACGGAGCTATCGTCATAAAAGAACGACCAGATTTTAAAATCTTAAATCGCATAATGCTTCCAAGAGTAACCAATTTAATAACACTAAAGGCATTTCTTCCAATGTAATAATCCTCCATCATAATTAACTCGGGTTCGTTTTCTTGAATAATACTCATTACCTTGTCTGTAATAAGATCAACACGAGAAATATCATTGTCAAAATCTTTCGGCTTCGTTACTATTGTGCCAAATATCGGCTCGTCTTTCAATAAATAATAGCCAGTACTAGTAAACGATAAATCCAATCCCAATACTTTCTTCATTTTAATAATTCCTTTGCTTCATTTATTTTCTTTTCTAATATCTTTTTCTTTTCTTCTATCTCTTTCTTTAATGAATCTAACAACGCGCCAATGTCTTCCGGTTCTACACCATAAGACTTTTGAATAGATTCTCTGATTTCTAATAAAGTCTTCTTGCTTCTTTCTAACTCTTTTTCATTGCTCATTTTTTTAATTCTCAAATCATCAAGAGTCTTCTTCAACATTTCAAATTCTTGCTTTTCGTTCATTGTTTCTCCTTTACTTAAGAAATTTCTTCCTTTGATTTATTGGATTCATCTTCCATATTTTCATTTAAATCATCTTCCAACACTTCTGATTCTGCTTCCACTCTTTCGATTATTTCTTTATAACGCGTTGAATTCTTCAATGTTTTTAAATATTGTTCCATCTCATTATAATGCATCCCTTCAATAATTTGTCTTATTCTTTCCGCATCAGATAATTTGTTATACTTTAACAAATTGAAAAGAGGCTCCCACTCTCCTGCTTCAATTGCCAAATCTACTATCTTATTAATCTTTACAACATCTTTTATCTTATTATTAACTATAAGATAAATCAATGGCTCAATACGATACTTCATCATCATAATGTCAATAATATTATTAATAATATTGAAATCAATTATCTTATTCTGAGCAATTAAATCTCGCAATCCTTCCCAATCTTTCTTCTCTAAAAGAGCATCTGTTTCATCAACAACAACAGGCTCTTCTTCAATCATATCAGCAATAATATTACGATAAATTCTTGAAATTCTATTTCTCATGTTTTTCTCCAGAAAGTTTTTCGCCACAAAGCGGACATATACCTATTTTATTCTTAAAATAAATAAAATCTTTTTCTGCCTGCTCTATATCATCAATAAAATCTTTTTCACAACTTTCTAATGCACTAACTAAGATATCATAATCACTATATTTTATTTGCCTTGACTCCATGTCAAATAATTGATTCTCCTTGAATGCTATTTCATCATATAATCTAACCAAATTATCCAAATCAATATCACAGGTTTTTTGAGTTTCAATGATAAAATCTGCTTCTTTCCATGACTTATAAATATGCTCAAAAAATTCAATCTCTTTAATTAAAGTAATACATTCTTCTACATTAAAAGAATTAATATCCACAGATTCTAATTTTTCTACAACAATTTTTAAATCATTATATTCCTTCAATTTAGATTCAACAATATTACAATTCTTAATGATAAGATCAATTTCATCATATAAAGACCTACAAGATAACACAAGATTCTTTTGCCTATCGTATATGGATTTATCTATTATCTCGTCCTTAAGAGAAGATATGGTAGACTGCTTTTCATTTAATTCCTTCTTGCATTTCGATAAATCAGAGGCTAAATTCTTAATCAAATCCTCCATGCCACCAAGACCAATGGCATTATCCATTAAACGAGCGACTAAATTACTTGTTGCTTTCTTTCCATCAACTTCAGATAGCATATAATGTTTCTCAAGCTGAAACATAAAATTGGGCTTTTCCTTAATGCCGCAAAGCTCTCTTTTACCAAGACCCAGAATTTTTGGGACTTCTTCTGGTACACCTACACCTACAGCTCTATATTCATGTAATTCATTGCCGTCACAACAACGCCACTCATTAATATTCTCTCCCCTCTTACACTCTACCCAACCATTCTCTGTCTCTAAATAAACTTCACAAAAACTATACCCATTCCTTACCATCTCCTTAGAAAATTCATTACTACAAACCAAATCTATAGACCTAATAATAGAAGTCTTCCCGGAATTAGATTCACCAACTAATAAATTTAATCCGTTGCTAAAAGTTATTTCGGTATCTTCGTGAGACTCCAAATGCTTTATCTTTAATTTTTTTAACATATTACCTTTCAATATCTTTTTTCAATTATTTTATTTTATCTTCTCAACAGAAGATACGCTGTCATTTATAGATACTGAATACACAGAATCAGCATAATAAACCAGAGAAGAATGATGAGTAGACATCAATATCTGAACCCCAAGAGACTCCGATATCTTCTTTAAAAATTCACCAAAATTCTCAACTCTCTTTTCATCTAAATGCTTACCTTGCTCATCACAAATTAAAACATTAGAAAAAGATTGATCATTCAATAATACAATTAATTTCAATGGCACAGAAATAGAATCAGCAACACCTCCACCAATTCCATCTATATTCCGAGTAATTACCATATTATCATTACACTCTTTGGTAACTAATATTTCTACAGCACTCCTATATGACTTCATGCCATATCTGAATTCTAATTTATAACTATCATCATATACAGAACGTAAACATGAAGTAATTAAAGACTCTACCTTCTCTTTGACATAACTGCGTTCAGATTCTGCAACGCTTTCAACAAACTCAATAGAATTAACATATGTTTCAATCTTCGATATTAATTCTTCTTTTTCTTTCTCTACGCACTCTAATTGAGATAATCTTTTCTCTCTTTCAGAATTCAAAATCAAAAAACGATCTTCTATAAACCGTAATTCAGTATTATATTCCATGCCATATCCTTTTTATCTTTAAGTAATTACTATTAATTTACTCTATAAAAATAGAATACCACACAAAAAAACAAAAAAGTGATAGATAAATTTATCTATCACTTTTTTGAGGACTATTGATTTCGCTTTTTATTAAATGTTAAAAAAGTCGTCATCAATATCTACGTCTTTAATATTGTCGGGATCAATTTTAATATCTCCACCAAGATCTTTCACTTCGGGTGCTGACTTACTTCTTGAAGAAGAAGTGTCATTTGCAATGCCGTCGACATTATCGGAAATCAATTTTGCAATATAATTTCTCATAAGCCTGAACTTAATGCTTGTCTCAAAACGCTTTACAAGCTGTGGAAAATATCTTTCTTTCATAAGCTTAAACATCTTGAGAAGAAGGATCTTGAATTCAACACTCTGTCCCCCGGTCTCTGCCTTTTCTTCTATAATTTCTAGAGCATTACTATCAAACTGTTGCATTTTGATTTTGTCAATATCATAAGCAAATTTATGCTGCCCAACATTTACTTGGAAAGAAACCAACAAGTCATTTTCTTTTTTATCATATTGAATACCATAAGTGATATTAACATCACCAAAAGCGTCGCCAACTTTTTTGTTTAAATCAGCAGCATTTTTCCCCAATTCTTTTGCAGCGCCATCCAAAGGCATCTTCCCTCCAGACTTATCATAAATATATTCAGAAAAAGTCTTAGTAAAAGTATGTTCAAATTTTTCTCCTTCTACAAATTTATCAGAAGGTAAAAACGTCTTAAATGCCTTCAAAAACTCTTCTTCAAAAAAAGCTGCTGCTTTTGCTCCTGCGGGCGTAGCAATACCAACTGCTTTCATGGCCATATTTAAGCTTCCTTTTACTCCTTTATTTTGTTTTTCTATCCGATCAGTCCAGTCATCCGTATCAAGAACATCTCGTTCATAATCTTCTTGAGTCTTAGTGGAAGGATGATCTTTATATTTGGTACGATAATTTTTTGTGGTAGGATGACCTAACTCGGGTCTATTAAGATCTCCTTCATCAAATAACGGCGCGGCTACAAGACTTTTGGCAACATTCAACAGTTTCTTCGCAAGAATAATATTACTGGCTTTCATTCTTTTCTCCTATTGGATTATCTCATTGTAAGACATTAAAAATAAATCAACTCTGTTTTATTATACATTTTTATAAAGAAAAAAGATCGTTTTTTTAAACTTTTCCGACTTTTTAATTATGAAAAATTGTCATCAATATTCAACTCTTAATCCTCTTCATCAAAATATTTTTCGTTTTGATACATGGCATTTTCAAGATAAGCCATATCGTCATCATAGTCATCTTGGCTAAAACAACCCGCACATTCATCAAGAACAAATGTAACCAAATCGTCAAAATTCTTATGTTTAGCGGTGCCAGTTGTAAGGCTTTCTCTCATTTTTCTTTCCGTAGCACGAGAACAATCTCGGTCTAATTTAAAATGAGAAATGACTTTTTCTACAAAATGAGAATTATCCTTTTCAATCAGACTCTTGGCAATTTTTATGAGCATTTTGGCAACTTTAATATTATCCACTTTTTTTCTCCTGTTAGTTTATTAGCAAAAAACGTAAACGGCATTCAACGCTTATTAATAAATAATATAAATAAAACAAATCTTTGTATTCAAATACATTAGACGACAAGCTCAACTTAAAAATTAAAAACCAAATTATTCTTTTTCTGTCTGTAAAACCTTACCAACTTGTCGTTTTAGATATGTCATCATCAGTTTATAACACATCTCGTCAATACTGCCATCTGGAAAAACCATATTCATTTGTTTAAGTTGTCTGAAGCGAGGCAAAGATAAACTCACACTTACTCCTAAACAAACAGCATAATCTTTATTAGAAAAAGACACAAGCCTCCACAAATCATCAATGCTGGCGTCTTCGTTCACTTCAAGATTGGGATCATAAGCTATTCGCATATTCTTCCAGGCAACCAATCCCTCCATCACACGAGTATCCTTCGGATTCATCAGAAAAATTAATTTTTCCTGAGAACTATCTTTTAAAGAATTTTTTAATTTTTCAAGACGATCTTTAAATTTCATTTGCTTCTAGTTTATTTATATCGCTTTTAGTACCAACCCATCCACAAGTCACACATTCATATTCTACTTCAACATCTTTAATCTGAATCTCATCTACTTCAATATCATTAATTAAATTATTGGCTTCATCATAATCAAAACCAATATCATCTAAAGAATCAAAGCCTATTTTCATTAAAGAATCTTTCAAATTCTCTATATTCCAATCACCACTATCAAAGGTCTGGTTGTCAACAAAACGGATTTCTTTCTTCTGCTCGTCACTAAGAATCCCCAAATCAACCGCAAATACTTTTTTCTTCTTCAACTTCTTCAAGGCATCAAAAACCAATTGGCCACAAATTACTTCATTCTCAGAAACAACAATAGGAGCATATTGTCCGTATCTTTCTATAGAATGAATACATTTCTCCATTTGCACTCTTGAATGACGCCTTTTTAAACAACCATACTTCTTTAATTTAGATATTGCTATCTCTTTTATTTCACACATTTTATTCTTTCCATTCTGTAGGTGGGGTTGTTCTGATTTTGCCATTCTTATCTTTACCAGAGCGCCAAACTCCTCTCTTCCCCCATTCCCCATTTAACCACACGCTATTTTCAAAATCACCACTATTCCATTCAACATATTCAAAGGAACAATAGGAAGCCTTACCACCATTGAAAACACCTAGATTAAAATGACATCTAAAAAAATTACAACCTAAATTAATTAAATCAACAATATAAGAATTGCAAACATTACCTTTAATAAATTTACCATCAAAAACAATCATCTTGGGATCGATTTTTGGCATAAAATCTGGAACTTCCGGAAGATCAAAATTTTCGGCTCTTACATCACTATCTTCTTTTACTAACTCAAATGTTGCATTTTCAACAATACAATCTATATCATAATACTGAATCCTGCCAGTAAAATTTTCGTAATATCCTTTCGTACCAGCATTTTTTTTGTCATTCCAATGATTAGGATTTACAAAATATTCTTTCCCTAAAATATCAAAGCCATTTTTCCATACTCCTCTCTTCCATTGACCATCATACCATGTACAATTAGACAAAACGCCTTTTCTCCACAAGACATTTTCGAGAAAAGAATCAAAAATATCACATCCTAAATTAATCCCTTTTTCAACATAGGCATCATATAAAATGCCTTTTTCAAAAATAACATCATGAAAAATAATATCATGATTATCATTGTTTTTCTCTTTGTTTATTGTAAAAGAAGAATTCCTGACTTCACATTTTGTGTCATTCCACAAAATAGTACCACTAAAATCTTTGTATTCGCCTGGTTTGTTAACAGTCATCTAATTACCCCATTTGTCAAAAAACTTCTATATTTACCTCTTTGAGTAACTTTATCCATCTATATCCCCACTCATTCTTTGCAAATCATAAAGAGATAACTGGTGGTTATCAGTATCTCTTATGTCAAAAAAATGACCGTTTTCAAATAATCCATCTTCTACAATCACACTAATCAAACTACCGCCCTTATTAATAATATATTTTATAAAACAATCATAAAGAGAACAATTTATGTTTATGGCATTGAAAATCTTAGAATTATATATTTTCCCCTCCAGTAAAATCCCATCAAAAATATCTACTTCCGGATCAGAACCGGCATCGTGAATCTCTAACGAACAATTTTTCACATAAAAAACACTTGTCCTACTCGACATCCTCGAAAAACCAGGAGCCTTAACAAGACCAGTATAATTTCTATAAATGCCGGGTTTTGTTACAACAGGCTGCCCCCAAGTAGCAGGAGAAGAATCTTGCTTTTCGTTATTTCTGTCTGTGCTCTCTATCCAAATGCCGCCTTTCCAAATACCACCATTGTCAGACTTATCTCCCCACTGGCTCTTATAAAATGTACCTTTGTTGTGAATAATATGAAAAACAATGCTGTTGGATATATTACATCCGTTATTCTTAATTTCTTTAAGAACACATTTATAAGCAAGACCTTTTTCTAAAGTGCCTTTGGTTATTAAAAGATCATAACCATCTTTGGCGGTTTTGAATAACTCAAAATCAGCGTTCTTTACAAGGCAATCGGTGCCCTTCCAAATAATATGACCGGACTTATTGCGGTATTTCCCCGGAGTATTAATAATTTCAATGGATTTGTTGTCCCATAAGTCTGGAGAAATACACTTGAAATCACCTTTTTTATCCTTCCCTATTTCCCATTCACCACCATCCCATACACCATTAATCCAAGTACAAGAAGATACAGTGCCTCTCTTTTGTATCATATAATTTATAGTACAAAAAGATAAATCACAACCAAAATTAATGCCATTCTCTATTAAACAATTAAATAATTTGCCTCTTCTTAAAATAACATCATGAAAAATAATACTTTTTTCATTTTGATTTCTTTCTTTTAATTCAAAATCGCCCTTCTCTACATAACAACTAGTGCTATGCCAAACAATACGGCCACTAAAATCAGTATATTCTCCAGGCTCTTTTGCGATATCCATTATTCTTCCTTAAGGATGTATTATCATCACTTTGCCATCTTTATCAATATTACCTAGACCCCATTCTCCACCATTCCAAATGCCTTTCAGCCATTTAGAACTATATAAAACACCACTCTTAAATATCAACCATTCAATACGACTAAAACCGATTGTTGCACCAGCATTTACTCCACCTTCAAAAATAGCGCCGTGTATTTCACCATCTTTTAAAACACCATCAAAAAAGACAATACAATAATCACTATAGCGTTCCGGACTACTAAGGCAAACATTTTTCTTAATGTCAAAATCAGCATGCTCTACATGACAAACTAATTCAGTCATGACATGATGGCTACTGATCACACCAGTAAAATCTCGATACGACCCAATCTTAGAGACTTTTTCCATATCAGAATATATCGGAGGAAATTGTTGTAAGTCGAGATTCTTGTCATAATTCGAACTCCAAGTCCCGCCTTTCCATAAACAATTGTGGATAATATTTTTAACCAAATGACCGCCATTATTAATAATATATTCTATAATAGAACTTTTTATATCACAACTAATATTAATCGCATTCTTAATATAAAAATTATTTAATTTCCCGTTTTTCAAAATACCATCATAAAATAATACAAAAGGCTCACGTTCCCTAATCTCAAAAGTAGAATGCAAGACCTCACAATCTGTTGTTTCTCCATAAAATTCTTTAAGAATCCTACCACTGAAATTCTTATATTTACCTAATTCTGAAGCCACTTTCATATATTATTAGTCCTTCCAATTGTTAGGCGAATCTAAATGAAAAATACCGCTCGAATCTTTTCCGCCAAGCCAAATATCACCATTATAACGGCCCGCACACGTCCAAATGCCATTCTCCCAGGTGCCACCATCAAAATATCCTTTTTTAAATGTACCATTCTTCCAAACTCCATCATACCAATAGCCATTCTTCCAAATACCATTCTCCCAGGTGCCAAAATGCCACAGACCATTTAACCAATTGCCATTCTTCCATGTGCCATGGTACCAATGACCTTCACGCCAAGTGCCTTTCTCCCAAGTACCACCTTCCCAATTGCCATCACACCAAGTGCTGTTGCGCCATGTCCCATCAAACCAATGACCAGTCTCCCAAAAACTTTCCTCAAATATACCGTCGTCAAAGGTACCGTTGTTCCATGTGCTTTTTATAATAGTACCACCATCACAAGTGCAATTCCATATGACACTGTCTCTAACTGTACAATCTCTACGTAAAGTACAACGCAATAACTCACTGTTAACTATCGAACCTTCTTTGATAATACCATCAATAAAATATACTCCATTTGATGACTCACCACCTAATTCAAATTCAGCATCTTCAACAACACAATTGGTGCCTTTCCAAAGAATACGACCTCTTATGTATTTGTACTTGCCAGCATCACTTATCGTTCTCATATTCTCTTCTTTTGTTGATAATTCAAGACTGCGGAGGAATAGATATAGAAACACCAGAACTATCGGTGTTGCCTTTGCCAAAAACGCCACCACGCCATAAACATCCATCAATAGTACTATTACTTATAGTACCAGAAAGATTAATTATATATTTTATCGTACATTCATTTATCAAAGCACCACGATTTAAACCATTATCTATTAAGGCATATTCAATCTCACCACTCTTCAAAATACAATCATAAAAATGAAGCGAACCAGCTGCCATTAACTTAAAACTAGAATTCTCTACATAACAACGATTCTGACCAACAATAATATAACCAGTAAAATTCTTATATTCTCCAGCACTAACAGCCACTTTCTTGTCCCATAAATCAGGAGCTGTGTCGCGCTCATAGCCATAACGATCATAGCCAGTTATCCAAACGTTATCAGAACTCGTAGAATCAAATACACCATCATGCCACTTGCAACGATCCAACGTACCTTTCTTCTGTATGATGTAGGCTATATTACAGAGGTTTAGACGACAACCAATATTTATGCCATTCTCAATGTAACCACGCTCAATCTTACCACTCTTCAAAATACCATCGTAAAAAACAATTATTTCACTGTTGCCAGCAAGTTCTTTTGACTTTAAATCAAAATTGGCTCGCTCTACTACACAATTAATCTTCTCGTGACGAATACGACCACTGAAATTATTGTATGACCCTACTTCTTTTGCTATATTCATTGCTAATCCTATTTATATTTCTTTTTCTTTTTCTTTTTCATTAACACAATATAGTATGAATGAAAAATTTAACATAACGACATATCCTATCAAAAAAAATTAAAAACCATCAAAAGACAAATATAAAACAAAATACTACTCTTTAAATAATTTGATTACCAATTGTCAGGACTATCTAAATGTCGTTTACCTTTTCCGTCATATCCTTCCTGCCAAGTTCCATTCTTCCAATATCCACCATGCCAAGTTCCATTCTTCCAATCCCCATCATGCCAAGTTCCATCCTGCCAAGTTCCATTCTTCCAATCCCCATCATACCAAGTTCCATCCTGCCAATTGCCATTCTTCCAATCCCCATCATACCAAGTTCCATCCTTCCAAGTACCTTTTTGAAAGTCACCATCCTTCCATGTACCATTCTTCCATGTACCATCCTTCCATGTACCATCTAACCAAATGCCATTCTTCCATGTACCATCCTTCCATGTACCATTTCTCCATGCACCATCCTCCCATGTGCCATTTCTCCAAAAGCCATTCTTCCATGCACCATTCTTCCATGTACCATTTCTCCAAAGGCCATTCTTCCATTCACCATCCTTCCATGTACCTTCTATCCAAATGCCATCTAAAAAGATAAGAAGGCCTCTTTTAATTACAAAGTAAGCATTTTTTACAAAGCCATTTATAAAGTCTGTTTTAATCCTACCAGTAAAATTACTGTACTCACCATCAGCACTTGCTACTTCGCCAGAAATCAAACTTCTAGCAATTCTAACTAAATCACACGCTATTCTATGATTATTTATCATTGTTGACTCCTCATTAAATTAAAGATTTATTAAATTATTACCATTTATTAGGACTATCTAAATGACTTCGACCAGTACTGTCAATACCTTTCTTCCAAGTTCCATCATACCAAGTTCCATCATGCCAAGTGCCATCATACCAAATTCCATTCTCCCAATAGCCATCATACCAAGTACCATCATACCAAATGCCTTTCTTCCAAAGACCATTCTCCCAAAAACCTTTCTCCCAAGTACCATCTAACCAAATTCCATTCTGCCAAAGACCTCTTTCCCAAATTCCATCATACCAAATTCCTTTCTTCCAAGTTCCATTCTCCCAAATGCCATTCTTCCAAAAACCATCATACCAAATGCCTTTCTTCCAAAGACCTTCTTCAAAGATACCATCTAACCAAATACCATCTTCAAAAGTACCATCTAACCAAAGACCTTTTTCCCAAATACCATCTAAAAAAGTAATTTCTCCTTTTTCAAGTACAAAATAAGCATTTTTTACACTACCATCTATAAAATCTGTTTTAATATTACCAGTGAAATTACTATACTCTCCATCTTCACTAGCTAAAGAAATATCAACAGATAATAAAGATTTAGCAACTCTAACTAAATCACACGCTAGTATATGATTATTTATCATTGTTTTGCCTTATTAAATTACAGATTTATTAAATTATTACCATTTATCAGGACTATCTAAATGACTTTGACCAGTACTGTCAAAACCTTTCTTCCAAGTCCCATTCTCCCAAGTACCATCCTCCCAAATTCCTTTCTCCCAAGTTCCATTCTTCCAAATGCCATTCTTCCATGTACCATACTCCCATGTACCTTGCTCAAATGTACCATCCTCCCATGTACCATACTCCCATGTACCATAATTCCAAGTTCCATTCTTCCAAGTACCATACTCCCAAAGACCTTTCTCCCAAGTACCATCATACCAAATTCCATTCTTCCAAAGACCTTTCTTCCAGGTACCTTTCTCCCAAATACCATCCTTCCAAGTACCATTTCTCCAAAGGCCATTCTTCCATTCACCATCCTTCCAAGTTCCATCTAACCAAATTCCATCTTCAAAAACAGAATATGAACAAGAACCTTCTATCCAAATGCCATCTAAAAAGATAAGGAGGTCTCTTTTAATTACAAAGTAAGCGTTTTTTACAAAGCCATTTATAAAGTCTGTTTTAATCATACCAGTGAAATTACTGTACTCTCCATCTTTACTGGCTACTTCATCAGAAATCAGACTTTTAGCAACTCTAACTAAATCATGCGCTAGTCTATAATTGTCTATCATTGTTTGCCTTCTTTAATCTAAAGTGTCTAAATCTATTTTCTTCACAATATCTTCTTCTATGCCAAGAAAATCAGCTACGTCTAATAAATTATCAAACTTCTCTTCTTTCTTCTTTTTTGAATCTTTGACCGGATCGTCTGCCGAATCCTCTTTCTTCTTGCGCGGAGTCGATAAACCGCGTTCGCGCTTCTTATATTCTTTTATTATATGCTTGATAGGCACCCAAGTGTCAGGAGCAGTAAAACGCAATTGGCCAGTACTATCAAAACCACTATGCCATGTCCCACCTTTCCATTCTCCTTCTATCCAAGTACCATATTCCCAAACTCCATCTTCCCAAGTACCATTCTCCCATAAACCTTTTTTCCAAGTGCCACCACTAAATGTCCCGCTCTTCCAAGTTCCATTCTCCCAAACTCCATCCTCAAATACACCACCATCAAAAGTACCAGTCTTCCAAAAACCTTTCTTCCATTTCGAATCAATAAAATGACCACCTCTAAATTCACCGTCTTCCCATACACCATCAACAAAATGACCACCAGTCATCTTCCCACCATACCAAGTACAATCATCAAGATAACCACTTGAAAACTCTTTCCCTTTCCAAATACTTTTACTCATCTCACAAAGACCACCACTAAATTTATCACCCTGAAATTCACCATTACTAAAATAACTGTTAAAACAGTCGCCTGATAATAAAATACAATGAGACATCGCAGTACGATTAAGATGACCACGCTCAATATAACCATCTACTAAACGTAACTTGAAATCCTTCGGTAACTTGTCATCTTTATAATCATACTTGGGCCTAGCTAATAAATCGCTTGTACCACTTTTCCACTTCTCTATCTCCTCTTTTAATTCTTTAAAATATTCATTACGATCACGACCATCTTCCTTGTCGCCAACAGACCAAACAATAGACATATCCTTAACTTGAACTTTAGTACCCCACCAATCAATCACACCACTGAAATTCTTGTATTGATGATAGTAACCACCATTCACTTTGTCTTTCTTATCTTTGTAAAAAAATGACTCATCTATTAATTTCATCAGAACTCTCCACTTTCGTATTTTCTATAGGACGTATCTTATCAATATCAATATCAATATCAATATCCTATAACTGACTGCCATCAGGATATAAATCATATACCCAACTCGGCATCGCAACATCACTGCGATAGTCATCACTACTACTCCATACCAACAAACGCTTACGCTTCAACGTCTCCTCAGCACTAAATACCTTAAACTCAGGCTTCCTACTAACACTATCACGTAAACTGTTCCGACGTATATTGACACGATCAAACTCATTGCCACATACAGATTGCTTCTTGCCTACAAGATCATTATACACGCGTACATCATCACCACCAATACTCATACCAAAATCATTGTTGCTTACTAAACGAAGACCATGCCAATCATCTTCACCACATACAGGACACATGGCATAATGCCAACTACTTACACCTAAACCACATACACCACAGGTCAATAAACCAGTGTCTATATTAGTAAACCAACTCATATTCAAACCACCACATAACTCACATATGTAAGGGCCGCGAGTCACCATCCATAAACACTGACCGCCAAAAAAATCACCACGCTCTACCCATATTAATCGCCCTAATGGTATTCGCATCAACAATATCCTTTTACTAAACTATATAAAATAGACTCAATGTTAATCTTACTTAAACGATTCAAGGAAGAATTTCTTACTTTTCTATTCCTAATAGCATATTCATTTTGCAAATCTTGAACCTCTTTGTAGCCTATAGACCCAGGCTTGTAAAAGTCCATTAAATACGTATAGCCACCTCGAAGATAAATGTCTTTTATCTGATTGCTGGTTAAACCATGACCCGTTGTTTCCAAAAACTTAAACAAATTCTCAAACAATTCCTTAATACTTGATTCATCTTCATCACTACTTACAACACCATCTTCAGTAACTCTACACAAAACAAAAGGCTTGACAGGACTCTTATTGAAAATCTTAAGAAGCCAACTAATGTAAAAACTATTGCCTAAACACATCTTGTCTAATATCTTATAACTCTCTTCAGATAAATCCTTAACTCGATGGTTATATTCAGACTGCTCAGTAACACTTAATTCACTGTATTTGCTTATACCATAATATTTATTCAATAAACTCTGAATATATCCATGTAATTTTGTCTCTTGACCAGATAATATAAAACGCATAAAATAAATCGCCCCCCATTATCTTTAATGATTATCTTTACTTATAGATAAGATAATATAAATAATTTACTCGCTATGGAATTAAAAATATCATAAGACAAAGCAAATATGTCTCTCAAACTCACAATCAAACGCAAACAAATTTTTTCCGAATTTCCAAAAAAAATTTTCCGAATTTTTCCAAAAAAATTTTTCCCCTTCTTCTACAGCGCAACAGGGTTAGTCCTAAAGAACATTTAATCTCTTTGGTTAGTCCAAATAAACATTTAATCTCTTTGGTTAGTTCTAAAGAACATTTAATCTTTTGAAACAGAGTTAGTCCAAGTCCAA
>Ga0172378_10000358_pt1 | contig 39466 bp, 26 predicted proteins | sample GrowelOW332metaG_FD_119755 | JGI IMG/M metagenome (GOLD analysis project Ga0172378, IMG submission 119755) | Groundwater microbial communities from an aquifer near a municipal landfill in Southern Ontario, Canada - Pumphouse #3_1 metaG | ecosystem: Environmental > Aquatic > Deep subsurface >...
CCACTTGCAGATGTAGGACTATCCTATATCAAATTGGGACAATCTTCATCTACCCTTTCAGGTGGAGAAAATCAACGGGTCAAATTGGCTTACTACCTGAGTCTAGAACGAACTACTCCAACCATGTTTGTGTTTGATGAACCGACTACTGGTCTCCACTTCCATGATATTTCCAAATTGCTTGAATCAATCAATCAACTAATTGAGAGAGGACATTCTGTACTCGTTATTGAACATAACTTAGATGTGATCAAATGTGCAGATTTTGTCATTGATATCGGTCCTGAAGGTGGACAATATGGTGGACAAGTAGTTGCGACAGGTACCCCTGAAGAAATTGCTGCATGTCCTGAGAGTTACACAGGTCAGTTCCTCAAAAATATGCTTAATTAAGTTCATTAACTCACCAAATTGTTTATAATATCATCGCCCCCTAATTAACGATAGCTAATTAGGGGGCGATACCTATTTAATAGGAAATAAAATCAAGTCAGCATACTAATTTACAACGATTTCATCTGTAAAGAGAAAGCCTCCTTTAGTGCCATTATTGATAGCATGATAGCGAATATAACGAGCTCTTGTTTCGCCTTGCCATCCAAATGAATGGAAAACTTGTTTCTTATCTGAAGTTGAAATATCATGAGTTAGCTGAGCCAAATCAGTGAAGCTCTCATTATCAGAAGATACAGAAATAATCACTTGTTGAGGTAGCCAAACCCAGTTTCCAGCTAGTTGCATAAAATCAGCATGAATAGTATGGATCGTTTTTTGTTCTTTCAAGTCTATTGTCACGTCTACATCTTGATTTAAAAACCCTTGCCAGCAACCATCTAAATAGGTCCAGTCACCGAGATGACCATCAACCAAAGTACTATCACCTCCAGCTTTATATTTATCTGAATAGGGATAGACATAGGTAATAGGTGCATTCAAAGCTAAAGTAGCTACAGGCTGTCTGCTTTCCATACGAGAACCTGTTGCATTTTTCAAATCAAAAGTGTGATATCCTTGACTACGTAAATACTCTATTTCTTTGAGTACATTCTTTTTAAAACGAGTATAGTCTTTAGTTTTCACCTCTGTCCAGCCGATTTCTGCCATAGCTAACAGACGAGGGTAAATCATGTATTCAGTATGTTCGTAAGTAGGCAGATGCTCGGACCAGACATTGCCTTGTACTCCTAATAGATTGTTTGATTGTTCGATACTGAGTCCTTCAGGCAATGGGTTATAAGAATAAACCTTAGATAAAGGTAAATATCCCCCAAAGGCTTCAGGTTCAGAGGCTGGGGCATCCTGATAATAATCAAAATAGCAAAAGTTTACAGGTGTCATAATGGTTTTGTGTCCAGACTTAAGTGCCTCGATACCACCTTCAGTACCGCGCCATGACATGACAGTAGCATCTGGAGCTAGTCCTCCTTGTAATATTTCATCCCAACCAAGTAGTTTACGACCTTTGCTAGTCAAAAATTTCTCTATACGTTTGATGAAATAACTTTGCAATTCTTCTTCCGTCGTCAATCCTTCTTTAGCCATTCTCCGTTGGCAACGGGGACATTGTGCCCATGCAGTTTTAGAAGCTTCATCACCACCAATATGAATGTATTGAGAAGGAAATAATTCGATGACTTCGGAAAGTACATTTTCTAAAAAAGTAAACGTTTCTTCTCTACCAGCACAAAATACAGAGTTAATATAAGGCTGACCACTGCAAGATAGTTCAGGATAAACAGCTAACACTTCTTCCGAATGGCCTGGCATCTCAATTTCAGGTATAATAGTTATCCCTCTATCTTGAGCATATTTAATAACCTCCTTTATATCGTCATGAGTATAATAACCACCATAAGCATCTGGAGTATCTTGAGTACAGAAGTGTCTGTCTGAATGTTCCCAATAATCTGTCCAATCAGCTATTGGACGCCATGCTGCTATGGTTGTCAACTTAGGATACTTGTCAATTTGAATACGCCAACCTGCACCATCTGTAAGGTGCCAATGAAAACGGTTCAACTTATAACGACTCATAGCATCTAATTGTTTCTTAATAAAAGCCACATTATAAAAATGACGGGAAACATCTAAATGCATGCCTCGATAGACAAATCTTGGAACATCTTCGATAGTCGTGCATGGGATATACCACGTAGTATCCTGAACGTTACTATTTACATGATTCCTCATCAATTGCTTCAAAGATTGAAGTGCATAGAAACTGCCTTGAGCAGTAGCAGACTTTATGTGTATTTCAGTGGGAGTGACATCCAAGTGATAGGCTTCAGGCTTCATACTATCGACTGTGTCCACATGAAAATTGGCTAACAAATCTATTGATTCCAAAGTCAATGGTTGTGACAATATTGCAGCTGCAGAAGTTGTAAGTACATAATGTCCATCTTGAGGTAATAAAAAATTTGGTTGGGGTACAATGGTATATTCATTCTTCCAATTAGAAGAAGTACAACCTGACAGTACACTAATTATAGCAACTACTAAAACAAAAAAAAGTGTTTTTGATCTCATAAATTTAATGGTTTTTTTTCAATAATAAGAAAGAACAAAAAAGGTATGTTACAACGATGCAACATACCTTTTTATATATTCGATTAATCTATCGTGCCAACGCACGAATAGTGATTGAAGTTACATCTTAGAAGAAAAGATAACGATTATCTTCAACATCTGATTTAAGATATAAATCATTTACATATTGACTACCAATACGAGCATTTAAACCTTTAAGACGATTTGTAATGCTTTCCAATGTTTGGTCTGATTCAATTTGATCCTTCTTGTATACTTGCATAACAAGTACACCAGCATTACCCTTTACAGGATTACTTACAACACCTTCTTTTGCAACTGATGCATAAGCAGATACCATAGGTTCACTGCTACGAAGTACAGAAACATAGGCTGGTGCAGCAAAAGTCACACGTTTGATAGAATCAGTAACTGCTTCTGGCTGGCTAGCAACTTCAGCAATTGTATTCTTACCATCTAAGTTAGCTTTGATATAATCAAACTTCTTATCGCGAAGTAATTGAGCACGCAATTCAGTAGCGACGCTATTCAAAGGACGATATCCTTTTTCATTGATTCCAGTCAAAACAACAACCAACATTTGATCATTTTCTCCACATTCAAACAAAGTAGAAACATCGTCTTTGTCTGCAGCAAATGCCCATTTAAGGACATCTCTTGTCCCACTGATACCTACGACATCATGGCTAGCACTACTAATATTAGCACGAGTCATCAATCTGTAACCAGCGTCCTCAGCATTAGCTTTAATATCTTCTAGTGAAGGATTGTCAGCTAAAAATTGAGAGAAATTGTTATAATAATTAGTATATGTCTCATTAGAGAAAGTAACTATACGTTTTACTATAGCAACTTTATAACGATCTTTATTTTCTTTTTGATCTACAACTTGAAGGATTACTTGGTTATTCATCATCGAGATAGCCTTAGTCTCACCTTTCTTCATGCTATAAACAGCTTGAATTAGTGATAGGTTATCAGGAGAAATATCACCTGTAGCATAATTTTGAGAAGACCACCAATTAGTAACACCCTTTTGATTAAGAGACATAGCAACTGCTACAAAATCAGCATCTTTACCATTAAGTACTGTCAACAAACTATCAGCAACATGTTTAGAACTAGCTGCATCAGCACCTTGAACAAAGATAGTACGGAAAGCTACTGAATCTGGAGCTACTTCTTTTGCCACCAATTTAAATGCGTTGATTGTATTATCTTGCGCATTACTATAAGGACCATAAACATCTCCAACTTTTACTGAATCTAAACGAGAAACAACATCTCTAGGTAGAACAGAAGAAGCCATATATAAATCTTTGTAATTCACTTCTGAACCAGCACTACGAACGATAGCACTATATTCTGCATCTGGAGCACGAAGTTCTTCGATAGATTCGCTTACATCTTTTTGAATAAGTTTACGATCAGCATCACTCGCTTTTACAGTTACGTTGATGTAACTTATATCACGTGTCTCAGCAAATTGACGATATTGTTCTTTACGACTATTATATAGATTTTCAACATCATTATCAGTTACTTTTACCAAAGAATCGGCAACAGAACTGTAAGGAATAGCAGCAAGAAGCAAATCAGATTGATTAGTTTCAGCCATCAAAGCATTTTGAGCCTCTACCCCACTAACTGCTAATGAATTAGCAATCAAATCATTATATTTACTTGCTAAACTAGAAGAACGAATGTTTTTTTCGATAAATCTCCAGTAATTGTAAAGTTTTTGGTAATACTCAGCATTTTGCCCCATCAATTGACCGCTTTTAGACATGGTGTCATAATCTAAGAGAAATTTTTTCAACATATCAGGATCAAAACGACGTGTCTCTTGATTTACAAATGGAGTTTGTTGAAGTAACGGACTAGTACCATTATCTACAACGTACTTAATTTCTTCATTAGAAACCACAATGCCTAATTCATCACAAGCTTTACCAATCAAAATGTTATTCACGTAATTACGCCAAACTTCATCTTTGATTTGATTGTTTTGAGCCTCAGTTAAAGAATTATTACCTGTCGAGAACTTTACGACATCAGTATATTCTTCGACTAATTTCTGATACTCTTGTGCTGATAGTTTGTGACCATCAATCACACCAGCGCTTTGCTGAGTGTGTGGGCTGATAGCTTTCCATGCATCTCCTGCTACAAAAGCGAAGAGTGCAAAACCAATAAAGATAATAAGCCCCCAGGTCCATGACCTGATAGTGTTTAATAATGCCATTGTACTTAATTATTATTCTATTAAATGTTATATATTTACTATAAATTAGTGCACGAAGATACAAAAAAGGAGTTGATTTAAACTGATTTAAGCATAAAAAAAGTACCTATCCAACTATTTTCATTTTAACGAGTTCAATTTTAGTTGAAGCCATCTTTAATATCTTAAATTCGTACTGATTAATTTTGATTATTTGGTTTAATTTTGGGAAACTCTGATATTCGCTTAATATAAAACCAGCTATTGTTAGATAAACATCAGAAACAGGCAAATCGATACCTAATTTTTCATTTGCGTAATCTATTTCGAGACGAGCTGAAAGTAAATATTCCTCATCATTGAGTTGCTTACAGATTTGTTTATTACTATCATGTTCATCTTCTATTTCGCCAAAAATTTCTTCGACTAAATCTTCTAATGAAACAATACCTGCAGTACCACCAAATTCGTCAACAACAACAGCGAGAGTACGTTTTTTAGTGATAAAGGCATTCATCAATTTATGAGCAGCCATCGTATCAGGGACAATAGGCATCTTAGTGATACATTCTGTCCAATCAGAAGGATTTCTAAACATCTCCGAAGCATGAATATATCCTATAATATTATCTATACTGTCATCATAAACAATCAATTTAGACTTACCAGATTCGATAAATAATGATTGAAGTTCAGATATAGTTGCAGTACGATCTACTGCGACTATTTCGGTTCGAGGGACAATACAATCTCTAAGACGTATTGCCGAAAAATCTAAAGCGTTTTGAAAAATCTTTACTTCAGTATCAATCATTCCGTCATCTGTTGTATCTTCGATTCCACGAGCAACGAAATAATCTAGATCTACTTTACCAAATACATGAACGGTATCGTGAGTTGATATCTTTAGCCCAAACAGTCGAAGTAACAAAAAAGAAATTCCTGTTGACAATTTTGAAATAGGATAAAGGATAATGTAAAAGATAAACAAGGGAATAGAGAAGAAAGAAAATAGCTGGTGCGGATACAATTTAAAAACCATCTTAGGAATAAATTCTCCGAAAAAAAGAATGATTAACGTAGATATAATCGTTTCAACAATCAAAAGAAGCAATTGCTGATTTGAAAGGCCAACTAATATATTTTCAATAATTCTAGCCATCATGATGCCATAAACGACAAGGGCTACGTTATTACCAACAAGGATGGTACTGATAAGATTATTAGGTTTACGTGTAAACAAATCAAGAATATGTGCTATTACACCACTAGATTGTTCCACCTTAAGACGTAAACGATCCAACGACACATAAGCAATTTCCATTCCTGAAAAAAAAGCAGAAAGAGACAGCGCCACAAGTAATGGAATTAAGGTCGGTAAAAAGGGGTCCATAAGATTTAAATTAACGATTTCGTCATCTTTTCTTTACTATTAGCACCTAGCTGCATTTTGCGACTAGGTATAAATTTCTTTCTAGAAATAGTATCTTTCCTAGAAATGGTATCTTGTACAAGGGTATCTTGTTCAGCTGGATGAATAGTATCTGTAGAATTAATCATAAAAATTCCCTCTATATTATTGATATTATAGACTGTCATTTGTTGATTTGATTGAAATCCAACACCCTTGATTATACGATCCACTTGCTGTATTTCAATAGCTTTCTCTGAATAAACCTTTTCTTTTTTTTGGTCCCAAAACAATTCAGGACTATCAAAAGTGTCTCCTTCTCTGTTTTTCACATGTACATGGCCAATAAGATGCCATACTTTCATTTTATCATAGAAATAAGCAGTATCGCCTTTGATACTTGCTTTTACTTCTTGCACGGAATCAAACTGCTCTAAGTACACCCCTTTTAAGAAAGCCCAATAGGAAGGATCCTTCTTATCATATACAAACCACTCTGGAGTAGTCACTCTATAACGCATGACACCAGAATCCGACACTAACGTAGTCACATTAGTAGTAGCCATTACGGGAAGAGAATCTCTCGAATCTATGGATTCGGCCAATTCCTTTTTCTGTCCACAAGCAGCAAAGAGCAAAAGCATACCTCCAACCACAAAGGCTCGAAGTATGCTTATAAGGGATGCTGAGTCTGATTTTATACCATTCAGATTCATTTATTATCTTATTGTAGTAGTCTCGCCAATCCAACCTCCAATCTTCACAGGGTCACCTTTTTTAAGACCTAGGAAGAATAATTTGTCTGGTTTTGGAAAATATGCAGAATATCTATTAATCAATTTTTGTGCTTCGTCTGCTACAGATGGATCAACTGATTTTGCTATACGTAGTTTATCTACACAAACAAAATAAACACATTGATTAAGGGCAGGCTCATCACTCCAATTAGGAGATGTAGCATATAAATTGGCTAGCAAAATATATGGAACGCCATAATTGTTGTTATATTTAATTGCTTCTAAACAATATTTTTTAGCTTGTGATAGTTTCTTTATGCTAGATAGAACAGAAGCCACTGCATAAGCAGATTCAGCCTTTAGAATAGGATCTGACTCCAATTCGACAGACTCATCAAAAAATTTGATTGCATTATCGTAATCTTTTTTCTTGTAGTACATATACGCGCAACCTTTAGCTGCTGCTGCAGTTGGTTCTAATTTGTAAGCATAATAACTTGCTTGCATATAGGCATCAGAATCTTTACATTTCATCATACCCATAATATCAATAACGCTACGAAGATAGTCAATGTCTCCTTTATTCTTCTCTACTTTACTTCCATAAATTTTCTGTAATGATTCACAGTCAGCAACACCAGAATTGATAAAAATAGCAATCAAGTTATCCTTAATTGTCTTATAAGTCTTCTGTATATTTGGGCTAGTTGCAGCAGCAAGTGCATCATCACAATACTTAGTAGAATTCTGATAATCTTTGAAAAATTGAGATGCATATTTATCTGGATTAGCTTTTACAAGCATCTGAGAAACCTGTAGAAAAGAAAATAGAGTCATAGCTCCTGCATTATCTTTCTCTGAATCAGTAGCTGTTTTAAGCCAAGTATATGCTTGAACTGCATCAGGAGAATCTGAATAAGTCAAATAAGCAACTGCTTTATCACCAAGAACACGATTCACTGATTTACAATTTAATTTCTTTTCAAATTCTGGTGTATATTGCATAAGCTGATCATAAAGAGCCATCATCTCATCGAAATGAGCATTATACTCCACTGAACCTCTTTTACCTGTTTTTAAAAAAGAAGTCAAGATTTTCATACCATCAGTATACGTATAATAACGTAACGTAGGACAATCTTTCAACACTTTTTGCCAAGGAAGATATGCATCCTTGAATAGATTTGCTTTTACTGCCTCATGTGATATAGTACTATTGCTAAGACATTTCTCATTTACTTGAGCCATCGATGTTGCACTAAATCCAACTGAAAGCAGGAGAGCAACAATTAAAGTTTTCATTTTCATTATATTCAGATTTTTTATTTATTACTTTTTTTGTCGTTTATTCTTTTACTAAAAAACTTACTGAATTTTTCTTTTAAAGAACCAACGTTCATTGAATGTCAAACCAATAGATATTTTAAATCTATTTTCCTCAAGTAAACCGGTTACTTGTGGTTTCAAAATGGAATATTGTCCTGATATAGACAAAATCGAGTTTGAACGGAAGACAGGCATTGCTAATCCAACTGACACGCCATATTCATAGGCAGCACGTTGATTATCATAACTATATTGCAAAGCATCAATGTAACCACCTATAGAATATCTTGTTACACTCCACAAAGAACGACCATTAGGATTTGGTTGATACTGAGTTCCTACAGAAAGACGATATCTATCGCTATATGTATTGTAATTAGCTGCATCTATATTATCAGTACTTTCATTAGGTAGATCTCCTAAATTGACCAAAGGATAACTACATCCTCCCCAATCCTCATAAGTAGCATCAGCAGTAAAAAGCCAATTCTTCCACATCAAAGTAGCACCTAATCCATAATGAGATGCATAATCAATAGGACTAGACAAATCATATCGATATGATGTATCAACAGTACCAGAGGTCGTATAGGTAGACTTTGAAATATACGAGGTATTATTTACACTGACACCAGGAGAATAAGTAGCACCAATAATAGCACTTAAATCTTTTGAATAATGCATCTGATATTGCAATCCAAAGTCTAATTTATAACTTTTAATTCTTACGGATCTTGAAATTACTGTAGGATAAGCCGTATCGGAATTAGGGAATAACTGAGTCTGATTTTTTGTCGTTGTACCAAATAAATAAGAAGCATTCATACCTACAGATAAGTTAGGTAGAACATCATATCCTAGACCAACAAATGCCTGAGAGAAGCCATCAGATCCAGAATAATTAATATTAGAGGCCTCTTCATCTGTTGATTCCGAAGAAGCATCAAAATCATATCCTACAGAAGCAAAAGGCATAATACCAGCCGCAATACCAAGATGAGGAGCTAAACGAAAGTTCAGCATTAAATAATCCAAACTAGAATTTTTCGCATTTAAACTTACGTTGTCATCATCAGAGAAATTACTATTTTGAAGACTCATACCGAGATCAAATTTCATAGTCAAGGAATCCACTCCACTATAAGAAGCTGGATTGGCAAAGTTAACAAACTTACTATCTCGAAGAGCATAAGCAGATCCACCTAATCCACGACTCATTGCTGATGTTTGATCAGACAATTGTCCCAAACCATAACGAGTATATGGCGAATTTGTGACATTCTGAGCGAACGTCACTACTGGAAATACCATGAGCCACATTGCTCCAAGAAGAACTCTTTTATTTGTCATTATTATAATCTAATATTCTGTTTAATCCTCGCAACACGAGAAATTTGTCTGCAAAGATGCATTTTTTTAATTTGTCATCAAAGGAAATCGAATCTCCGCCAGTTAAAAATACCAAAATACGGGATTCTTTCTTTCTCATACTATGAATATACCCCATAATTTCATGTTCTAAACCTAAAAGGACCCCATTTCGTATAGCAGTATCAGTATTGATACCAATTTCTGATCGAGGGCCATCTTTGTCGATTAGAGGCAAAGCACTAGTGTAATCGCTTAGGGCTTTGAAACGCAGTTGTATACCGGGAGAGATATTTCCTCCAAGATAGACACCTTCTGCGGAAATAAATTCATAGGTTACTGCTGTCCCAACATCGATAATTAATATAGGTCTATCAACAGATGTATTTACAGCTTCAACTACAGCAGCCAAACGGTCAACACCTAAGTCCGATGAGAGATTGTGACTATTCTTCATAGGAAGAGGTGTCTTTACAGTAAACCACAAAACAGTCCATGGACAATTATTCAAAATTTCCCTTTGAGCAACTGATAATTTCCTTACAGTAGCTACTATACTAGAAGTAATTTGGCTTTTATGTGGTTCCAATTGACTAAAAACTTCTTCTAGAGTGTTTTCTCTAAAGAAAAAAACCATCTCAGTTCCAGAAAATAGCCCACATTTAAAGGTCGTATTCCCTATGTCAAAAATTGCTTTCATCAACTAATAGCTTATGTATTATTGTAGTTACTGGTTTTGCAAAGATACAAAATATTCGTACCTTCGCACCAAAATAAATCAAAAATGATGCAAAACAGACTCAATTCATTACTAATTGTCATCTTTCTACTAATTCTCAATGCACCAGCGGAAGCAAATTCTTATATCCAGAAAGATCTAAAAACCAACGTAATAGAAAGTGGAACTGATTCAGCATCGAACTACCGTATTTCGTTACTTACTTGTAGTGCAGGTGAAGAAATATACGCTTACTTTGGCCATACAGCTATTAGAGTAGAAAATTTCGTGACAAAGGAAGATTTCGTTTATAATTATGGTCAATTTAATATGAACCAGACTCATTTTATTTGGCATTTCATACTCGGTCAGACAGACTATCAGATGGGTAAAGAGACTTTTTATCATTTCGCTCGCATCTATACTTATATTAACAGGAACGTATCTGCACAAATTCTGAATCTAACAAATAGTGAAGCAGAAACACTGGTAGAAAATCTTGAAAACAATTATAAACCTCAAAACAGAAGCTACAGGTACAACTATTTTTATGACAATTGCTCCACCCGTCCATACCTCATTATAAAAAAATCAATAGAAGGAGAACTTCTTTCAGATGGACAGTATCAACCTAGGTCATGGAGAGATGAGGTAAATAAATGTACGATTCATGCTAGCTGGAGTAACTTGGGAATGAATTTTCTCTTAGGGGCCCCTACTGATAAGGACATGACAGAAACTCAACAATTGTTTCTTCCTTCAAATTTAGAAAGAACCCTACAATCTGCTAAGATTAAAGATAAAAACGGAGAGACAAGATCATTGGTTCTTCAGCAGTGTCAAGTGATTCAGAGAGATGAAGCAATGGCTATTAATGAACAAAAAATAAGCACCCCATTTATTAGTGCTATACAAGCAGCTGTTCTATTCTTGATTTTAACCTTATTCATCACCTTTATTGATTATAAAAGGAAGAAAAGGACTCTATGGTTTGACGTTATTCTATATACAATTTTAGGAATATTAGGCCTTGTACTGACTTTCATGGGCCTATTTTCAAGTCACCCTTGCCTTATACCGAACTACGAACTATTATTATTCAATCCACTACTATTAATTTGTATTGGATCTACCATTAGGCAATCTAGAAATACAGGACGAAGATATATTAGCAAATGTTTTTCTGTAGAGAAGTCAAGAAAAAGATGGTCCGTAAACAGAATTGTTTACTTGATTACCCTATGCTGTCTTCTTCTTTTCATCATAGACTGTATCTTTCAATTATTACTTAATATTGTAATCATACAATATTATCCACCAGCTTTCTTTGTCTTGGCACTATGTTTGCTCATACGTTTATTATACGTAAAAAAATAATGCACGAAAAATCAACTATACAATGGACTAGTATTGCTACTGTCCTCATGCTATTGGCATTGCCAACTATTGAGTTAGGAGCTCAAGAGTTACCTGCTCCTCCTCGTTTGGTCGTGCATATTACAGTCGACCAATTACGTACAGATTATCTCCAAGCATTTTCTCAAACCTTTAGTAATCGAGGTATAAAAAGGTTATGGCAAAATGGAATTGTATACACTGAAGGCAGGATGCCTCAAATGAATGTCGACAATGCTTCGGCGGTAGCTACATTATTTACGGGTGCAACACCTAGCGTACACGGCATTATCTCAGACCATTGGTTTGACCGAAAGACTCAACAGCCTATAGATGCAACATTTGATTCTCATTTTATTGGTAATTATACTAATGAGACGGCTTCTCCAAAACATCTTTTGGCTTTGACAGTGCCAGACATACTTAAACAATCAACTCAAGGTCATGCTATAGTTTATAGTATAGCACCCACAAGAGATGCTGCCATATTAAGTGGAGGACACTCAGCAAATAGTGCTTTGTGGATTGATGCATCTACTGGTAAATGGTGTAGTAGTACCTTTTATCAAAATTTTCCTCGTTTTGTGGAAAATATTAATCAATCCGAATCGCTTAGCGATAGGATAGAATCAATAAGTTGGCAACCATTAAATACTTTCCAACAATTTAGTTATTTAACTACTACTTACCAAAAGAGTAGTTTCAAGTATCGATTCAAAGATTATAAACCATTACAGTACAAGCGATTTATAGAATCACCACTTGTTAACGATGAAGTAAACAAAATTGCAGAAGCTTGTCTAAACAACACAGCTATAGGTAGAGATGAAACCCCAGACTATTTATCCGTTAATTATACAATTGGTAGAACTCCTGAACAAGAAGAAAATCAGCAACCTCTCGAGCTCCAAGATAGCTATACCCGATTAGATAATCAGGTAGGCAATCTATTAGATGCTATAGACCTAAAAATCGGATTAAAAAATGCACTGATTATTTTCACTGGTACAGGGTATGATAACCAAATCACAGACTATAGTGAGTCCTTAACTTCGTCTTCAGAAAATCATATCCCAGGTGGAAAATTCAGCATACATCGCTGTGCTGCTCTACTCAATTTGTATTTAATGGCTTCTTTCGGAGATGGACAATGGGTAGCAGGTCAATGCAACAATAATATCTACTTAGACCATAATATTATAAAAGATAAGAAAATCAATCTTCAAAAGATGGTTGATTATAGCGCTGCCTTTTTAACTCAATTTTCAGGTGTAGCACAAGTATATACTAGCTACCAATTACTAATGGGAAATAGTTCTTATGAATCGGTACCCATGCAATATGGTTTTAGTTCAGCAAACTCAGGTGATTTATTATTACGTCTGCTTCCTGGATGGAAAAATGTGAACGAATACGGCCAAGTAGAGAATATTACGCATTATGATATAGCACCTTGCCCCATTATAATTATGGGACCTAGTAATCAAGCAAGAATAATCAAGACGCCTGTGAGGACAACTCAATTGGCCCCTACTATCGCCCGATTAATCAGAATCAGAGGGCCTAATGGATGTTCAGACAGTCCCTTATTTTAGTCAATAAGCAATTTACCTTTTTCTTTAAAAAGGTAATAAATTCAAGATTTTAGTTTATCTTTGTGTCGTATGCAAACTGTAATACAATTGAAAAAGAACAGCTAAAATTACTGTCTATCAAGACATCAGAAGTAGTAAAAACAAAAACAATACTCGCATCATGGGATTTAATGAACTCGTAAGTAATCTATTTGGTAATAAAGCCAAACGAGACGCAAAAGAAATTCGTCCAATAGTAGAAAAAATCAAAATAGCATACGTAGAAATTGATAAATTAGACGTCGACCAAATTCGTGCGAAGACGCTTGATTTACGTGCACAAATAATAAATTCTGCTAACAAAGAGCATCAAGAAATAGAAGAACTTCGTGCTAAAGTAAAAGATACTGAAATAGAAGATAGGGAAGGTCTTTTTGATCGAATCGATAAACTTGAAAAAGAAGTATTAGAACGTTACGAAGAAACGCTTACTGAAATTCTGCCTGAAGCTTTCGCTGTAATGAAAGCTACCGCTAAATTCTTTTTTGAAAATGAAGAAATCGTAGTAAATGCTACTGATTTTGACCGTGAATTGTCTGCAACTCATGATTTTGTTCGTATAGAAGGAGACAAAGCTATCTATAAAAATAATTGGACAGCTGGGGGTAACACCTTTGTTTGGAATATGGTCCACTACGATGTTCAACTTTTTGGAGGTACCATACTTCATCAAGGTAAAATTGCAGAGATGGCTACTGGTGAAGGTAAAACTCTTGTAGCAACTCTTCCTGTATATCTTAATGCACTGACAGGAAACGGTGTGCATGTCATTACAGTGAATGATTATCTATCTAAACGTGATTCAGAATGGATGGGACCTCTTTATATGTTCCATGGATTGTCTGTTGATTGTATTGATAGGCATCAGCCAAACTCAGAAGCACGTAAAAAGGCCTATCAAGCAGATATCACTTTCGGTACTAATAATGAATTTGGTTTCGATTATTTGCGCGACAATATGGCTACGAATCCAAAAGATTTAGTTCAACGTGAACACAATTATGCAATTGTGGATGAGGTCGATTCTGTATTAATTGATGATGCGCGTACTCCATTGATTATATCTGGTCCTGTACCTAAAGGTGATGTCCAATTATATGAAGAACTTCGTCCTTTGGTAGAACGACTCGTTACTGCCCAAAAAGCACTTGCCACTCAATATCTAACTGAAGCAAAGAAGCTCATCGCTTCGGACGATAAAGAAGAAAGAGAAATGGGCTTCCTATCTCTATATAGATCACACAAGGCGATACCAAAAAATCGTCCTTTGATTAAATTTTTATCTGAGCAAGGAATAAAAGCTGGTATGCTGAGAACTGAGGAAATCTACATGGAGCAAAACAATAAACGAATGCCAGAGGTAATCGAACCATTGTATTTTGTTATCGATGAGAAAATGAATTCTGCAGACCTTACAGATAAAGGTATTGACTTAATTAGTGAAGGTTCTGAAGATCAAAACATGTTTCTTCTTCCAAATATTGCAGCTGAATTATCTGCATTGGAAAATGAAGATATAGACAAAGAGAAACGTCTTGAAAAGAAAGACGAGCTCATGCAAAACTACTCGATTAAAGCTGAAAGAGTTCACACTATCCATCAATTACTCAAGGCTTACGCTATGTTTGAGAAAAATGATGAATATGTTGTCATTGATGGTCAAGTGAAGATTGTAGATGAACAGACAGGCCGTATCATGGAAGGACGTCGTTATAGTGATGGACTTCACCAAGCGATTGAAGCTAAAGAGCAAGTTAAAGTAGAGGCGGCCACACAAACATTTGCAACAATAACACTCCAAAACTACTTCCGTATGTATCATAAGTTATCTGGTATGACTGGTACAGCAGAGACAGAAGCTGGTGAGTTATGGGAAATTTACAAATTAGATGTGGTAGTGATTCCTACAAATAAACCAATCATAAGAAATGACCAAAATGACCGTATTTATAAAACCATGCGTGAGAAATACAAAGCAGTCATCGATGAAATTGTTTTACTCGTAGAACATAATCGTCCTGTTTTGGTTGGTACTACTTCTGTAGAAATATCAGAGATGCTTAGCAAAATGCTTAGCATGCGTAAAATTGAACATAGCGTATTGAATGCAAAGTTGCATCAAAAAGAAGCTGAAATTGTAGCAAAAGCAGGCCAACCAGGGCACGTAACTATTGCAACCAATATGGCTGGTCGTGGTACAGATATCAAATTAACTGATGAAGTTAAAGAGGCAGGTGGTTTAGCTATTATTGGTACAGAACGACATGAATCTAGACGTGTCGATAGACAGCTTCGTGGTCGTGCTGGACGTCAAGGTGATCCAGGTAGTTCTGTCTTTTTCATCTCTATGGAAGACAACTTGATGCGTTTATTTGCTAATGACCGTATGGCTAAGGTAATGGATAGACTTGGCTTCAAGGATGGAGAGATGCTTGAATCAAAAATGCTCTCTAAATCTATTGAGAATGCTCAAAAGAAAGTAGAGGAAAATAATTATGGTACTCGTAAACGACTTCTTGAATACGATGATGTCATGAACAAACAACGTTCTGCTATTTACGGCAAACGACGTCACGCATTGATGGGAGAACGAATCGGAATGGATATTGCCGATATGATTTGGGAACGATGCGAAAAAGCAGTACTCGACAACGATTTCGAGGGTTATGAAATGGACTTAATAACAACCCTTTCAATAGAACCTCCTGTTACAGAAAATCAATTTCGTGATTTGAAACCTCAAGAAATAGCAGATAAGACTTTCGATGCTGCCATGGCTAATTATAAACGGAAGATGGATCATCTTGCTGAAGTGGCTTATCCTGTTATCAAACAGGTCTTTGACAATCAAGGAAGTATGTATGAAAATATCATGATTCCTATCACTGATGGCAAACGTGTCTATAATATTTCATGCAACCTAAAAGAAGCTAACGAGACTAAATGTAAAAGTATTGCTACCTCATGGGAGAAATCAATTCTACTTTTCCAACTTGATGAATGTTGGAAAGAGAATTTGAGAGATCTTGATGAATTGAAACAATCGGTTCAAAATGCCTCTTATGAGCAGAAAGATCCGCTATTGATTTACAAACTTGAAAGTGCAACAATCTGGAAAAATATGATAGCTAAGATGAACCATCAAACTATCTCTATTTTGACACGCGCACAGATTCCTATGCAACAGCCCGAACAAGTAAAAGAAGCTCCTAAGGAAGTTCGAGTTCAGCAACCTAAATTAAGAGAATCTCATCAAGACCTTAATGATCCTAATCAGCAAGGTGCTGCAGAACAAGATACTCGTGAGAAACAAAAGACAGAACCAATACGTGCGGAAAAAAGAGTCGGACGTAATGACCCTTGTCCTTGTGGAAGTGGAAAAAAATACAAAAACTGTCATGGTCGGAATTTATAAGAAAAATAAATGGACGCTTGCTATCATCCTTCTAGCTTTTGTGCTAGAGGGATGCGCGTCTTTCAAAGAAGTATCATTCGAAAGGCTATATCCACCAAAAGTGGGTATCCCAGAATATGTGACTAGAATTGGTGTAATAAACAATGCTGATAGCACAGAACCAACTCAAGAAGTAGTCGAATCTACAGCAATACCAAATGTCATAGGGATTGTTAAAAATACACTTTGGACCGATTTAGTCACTGAAGGTATCGCTCAAAATATGGCAGATGCAAATAACTTTGAGGTTATCACTTTGGATTCTATTTGGAAAGAAAAAGCTAAAAAATTTTCTACTCGTAAAGAATTTGATGATCTAATTCAGTTGTTGGGAGTCGATTTCATTTTGGCACTTAATGAAACAAAGATGACAGACACTTATTCTATCCAGCTTCTAGAAGATGGTTCATATCGTGCCTTAATTAGAGGAGATCTTCAAAACAAAATTTATTTATATTTCCCTGATAGTCAAAATCCAAAACAACTAAATATTCAAGATACACTCTATTGGGATGGATATGGTGCAACAAATGAGGATGCAATGAATATGCTCCCTTCTAGTAATAAAATACTCGAAGATGCTTCTTTTTTTGCAGGTGAATCAATAGCAAAATACTTAGTCCCTCATTGGGGTAAGGTAACACGAAGTTTATTTTACGATGACTCACCAAAAATGGTTGATGCATCTATCTATGCTAAAAAGAATCAATGGGAACAAGCCAGAAGAATATGGCAAACACTTTATGAAAGTCGTAGTACAGGTGATTCATCTAACCTTATTTTCAATTCAGAAAATTTACTTGCAGCAAAAGCTGCCTATAATATGGCTGTATCATATGAATTGTTTGGAGATTTAGTAACCGCTAATACATGGATAGACCATGCCATTGATGCTGCAGGTGGAGAAAAGACTGATGAAGCCAATTGGTTTGTAGAATATAAGGGGATGCTGAAATAGAAGCATAGACATTATCTATATGTATATAGATAATATGTATATAAGAAAAGATTGATTTCGTTGTGTTTATTAACCTAAAAGGCTTAATTTAGCAAAATGTAATAAGTACAAATTTAATAAAGGAAAAAGATGATAACAAAAATGAAGAAAACATTGTTCACTTTGTCTTTACTATTAGCTTTCAGTATAGTATTTGGAACAACGTCATGTACTGCTAAAGCAAAAAGTTCAAACGAAGGAAATGTTACCGAAACAAAAGCTTCAACTGAGAAAGTAGAAGAAAAAACTTATGCTCGCCATATTACTCAAGAGCAATTTATTGACTTAGTTGCTGACTATAAAAATACAGACAATTGGGAATTTAAGGGAGATGTCCCTGTAATTATTGATTTCTTTGCTACTTGGTGTGGACCTTGCAAACAACTTTCTCCGATCTTAGAGAAATTAGCTAAGGAATATGATGGTAAATTAATCGTTTACAAAATAGATGTAGATGAGAATAAAGAAATCTCGCAAGCATATAGTATTAAAAGTATCCCTGCATTACTATTTATTCCAGTAGAAGGACAACCTAGTATGTCAGTAGGTAATCTTCCTGAAAGTGATTTAAGAAAAGAACTTGCAAAAATCATGAAGTAAAAGATTTATTATCCTCAGATAGGAAAATATCAGAGTAAAGTGTGTTGGAAATTATTTCCGACACACTTTTTTTCAGTGGACTAAAGAAGAAGCCTAAAATCAAAGAAGGATGTGTCAATAATGACACATCCTTCTTATCTTTTCACATATATCTTACACCCTACAACCATATATAGGCAAACAACAAAGTTGTAGATGCAAAGATATCAGGCAGAGGGGGATTATTTAATTTGATTATCTGAAGAATCTCTCCAATCTGCCTACATCTGTATCCAGAGATGTGGACAAAAAAACTAGTTTCTGGCAGGTCTTCTGACTTACTCCACTCCGAACTTCCTTCCCGCCTTATAGCAGTGGAAATAATTGAGACATTGGCTCAGAGCTTAATAGGAGATTACAGCAGCTGGTCTGTGCAGGATTTTCACCCACTTCCCTTTTCACTTCTATCATTAGAAAATGATATCAGCACCAAAAGCTCTTGCAAAGGTAAATAATATCTTCATATCTGCAAAAACTAAGACAAAGACTTTTCGTAATAGTGCCTTTTTTACTCATTACATTTTTCTTGTTATTTCACTAAAAAAGAAGAAGGTAAACTCACATTTTCAAGTGGTTCTGCAGCACTAAAGAGTGGACCAATATCACTATCTATAAACCCAGCTATACCACATCCTATCCGAGTAACATAGAAAAAGAATTGTGGATGTACTTTGGCAAATGCGATAAACTCATCCACATAAGGTTTGATAGTCTCTACACCACCATGCATCGTTGGGATAGCATAGCTTTGTCCTTGCAACCCAACTCCTTGCCCCCAAATAGCTCCAAAATTCGAATACGCGATTCTAGCAGCACCACCAGCGTGTTCCCCTAGCAAATTACTTCCGAAAACAAATATTTCATCTGCTGCTAATGAAGTAATACATTCAGGAGTAAACTGAACTCGTTTTGAATCATTCTGCTGTATCATAGTCACATCCATTTATATCTTGATTTTTTAATAGCTAAATTTATGCCACACAATATAGCTTATATAAACGAGAGACGCATACCTAAATGCCTCTAAATTTTCAGGAATAAAGACACTTTATATAAAAAATATTCCATACATTTGCATCTAATATAAATCACTAACTAAAATTTACAATGATGAACTTATTATTATCAGTGAAGATTCTTCTGTTTATTATCGACCCACAAGTCGATTTTTGTGATCCTAATGGCTCTCTTTATGTTCCAGGAGCTGAAAATAAAATGGAATTCGTAGCTGAATATATCAACCAACATAGTGATGAACTTTCTGCTATATTGGTTTCTCAAGATTCTCATAATCGCTATCATGTCGGCCATGCAACATATTGGGTCAACGCAAAAGGCGAACACCCTGCACCTTTTACTCAGTTCTCCGACACCACTGTTTGGAAACCAGCAAAAGCAGATAAAAAAGTAGCTGCCACCTATCTTGCTGCTCTCAAAGCTCAAGGACGAGTAAATACTATATGGCCAGACCACTGCATTGTAGGCACACCAGGATGGGAAGTTTATCCTGCTCTAGAAAAAGCATTAAACAAATGGAATGACACAAAAACAGGCAAAGAAGCTGATGGTTGGAAACGCTATAAAAAAGGTAGTTTTGCCGATGCTGAGATGTTTAGTGTGCTATCTACTTTTGATGGTAAACTAGTAAGCAAATCAAATATACCTCTTGATATAGAGAAATATGACAAGATAATCATTGCAGGAGTAGCTGAAGATATCTGTGTAGCTGAAACAACTAGAGATCTTCTTAAGATACCTTCATTGAAAGATAAGCTAATCTTTATGACTAAAGGAATGGCAGGTCTCAATCCAAAAGCAGAATCTCTTAAAGTCTTTGACCAAGCATGTGATACTTTCGGAGCTGTTCGTATGTAATTAATGATAACAGTTTCGTTTTTTTTGCTACTTTTGTGTCTATAAAAAAAAGAGTATGAAAAAGGGAACTTTATTGTTTGATTTCGATGGTGTAGTAGTTGACACAGAACCACAGTACACTATTTTCTGGAATAAAATGGGAAAAGAGTATCTAAATATAGAAAACTTTGGTCTTAAAATCAAAGGGCAGACTTTAGGTAATATTCAACAAGATTTTTTTTCTGGAAAAAGTGATTGTTTTTCAAAGATTATGAAAGCCCTTCATGACTTACATGAAAATATGATTTTTCAATATGTCAAAGGATTCGAGTCTTTTATCGAATGTGTCTCTTCTGATTTCAATACTGCTATTGTTACAAGTTCTAACTTGCTTAAAATGGCTAAAGCAATCGAAGCACACCCTGAGATAGATCAAATGTTTGATAAGATATTTACAGAAGAGGATTCCTCAAAATCTAAACCCGATCCTGAATGTTATATCGTCGGTATGACTTACTTCAATTCCAAGAAAGAAGATACAGTTATTTTTGAAGATTCTCTCTCTGGATTAGAATCTGCAAGAAGATCTGGAGCTAAAGTAGTTGGGTTAGCTACAACAAATTCGATAGACACAATAAAAGATTTGGCAGACTTAGTTATCGAAGATTTTGAAAATCTGACTGTCAAAACAATCGAGAATTTGTTGAGTAAAGAATAAACTACACCCTCTTATTTTAGCTTTAAGCTAGCATTTAAAATAAAACAGTCATTGGTGGGGGTAATGTACTAACTAAAAATAGTACACCAAATATATTAGCATCTGGTAACTCATGTTATTTTTTTGTTCTAGTAAATAAAAAGAAGAATCTAAAAGACAACTAAATAAAGCAGATAAGTAAAGTGAGCAACCACTCCCGCAAAAAAGCCACCTATTGTATGAGCTAAAATGGCTTTGGATATCAATGGTCTATACCCAAGAGAATCAAGCATGGCAGTGTGTGTACTTAGGTATCCACTCCAGCACATCCCCATAGCAGTAAACACGGCGACTGCATTGCCATCTAATAAACCCTCTTGTTGAAACTTGGGGATTAACCCCAACGCAGCCCCCACAGCTCCTAGGGCTGTTATTGGAAAGGCAACTAGCTCTCCATTTTGAAAACCAAAAAGAAAATCGAATACAACAGATATTTGATTTGCCAAATAAGGCAACAGCCCTACCCCCTCATAAGCGGCTCCTGTGAATAATCCGGAAGTAGCGGATCCAAATGTGAGTATCATCACAAAAGTAGATATAATCAGGACTCCTGGTATGATAGATAATCCTAAATCTACACCACTTTTTCCTCCATCAAGAATCGAATTGAGAACTCTAAGAAAGATTCCTCCTTCACTTTTTAACGATATTTCTTCTGAATTTCCTTCGGTAGCATCTTCAAATTCAAAACTAGGATAGGCCCTAAGAGTAAACCACTGCATCAAACGAGTAGAAATGATACTTCCGACAATCGCGCCAACTAATCCTACTATTGCAGGAGCCACATATCCACGACCTGCCATAAATACAAGAACGACCAATCCCATTCCGAATGCTGTACCAAAATTAGTAAAGGAAATCATCTGGTATTTCTTAAAATAACGGCTAAAATTACGATTCTTAGACAAAGATATAATAGCAGGATTATCACTTAGAAAAGTAATTACTCCACCAAGTGCAGCGACACCGGGAAGATTATATAAAGGACGCATTAAAGGGCGAAGTACTTTTTCAACTAGGCGAACCACTCCAAATTCAATAAATAAACTGCCAAGAGCACCTGATAAAACAGTGATTGCCATAATATACAGCACCGTATCAATAAGTAATTTATACGCTGTATTCATCATTGTATTGAGCATATTAGAAGTCCCCATAATATGAGCAATATAACCAAAGACAGAAAAGAAGACACCAAGAAATAATAAAGCCTCAAGCGTACGCAAATTGCTAAATTTAATTACTTTCATAGTAAGCATCAGTTAAGTCCTAGACACAAGTTAAGATTAAATCGATTCGGATGGTTAGTCCGTCAGTAAATGTAATAGGAAAAGTTGAAATGACCATACTATCTCACAAATATATTCCACAAAAAAAGACGCCCATCAACTATCTAGTTGATGGGCGTCTATCTATTTAGAATCTTCTCTTTATTTTACAACAAAAGAAATAGAATTTCCTACATGAGAGTTAGGAGCAATCCAAGCTTTAAAATCACCTGGCTCTACTTTATATTCCATAGCATATGTCCAAAAGGAAAGATCACTAACAGGTAACTTGAAAGCGACTTCTGTACTCTCACCTGGCTGCAAGGTTACTCTACGGAAGCGCTTAAGTTCCTTCATTGGACGAGCAACACTACCTACACAATCTTGAACGTAAAGCTGTACTACTTCTGTACCAGCTACTTTACCTGTATTAGTCAAAACAGTAGATATAGTCAAGGAATCGGACACACCAACTTGAGAATCGGATATTTTCAAATCACCATATTCAAAGGTAGTATAAGTCAATCCGAAACCAAAAGGAATCAACGCATCTTTGCCAGCATCGAGATAGAAACTACGGCAACCGGTAGAAGTTTGACCTGATCCAACTGGGATGTCATACAGTAACATTTCATTTTCACCAGCAGGTCTCTCTACCTGATGACGAGCATAGTAAATAGGTACTTGGCCTACCATACTAGGGAAAGTAACTGGAGTACGACCACTAGGACTAGCATCACCCATTATGAGCTCGGCTAATGCAGCACCCCCCATAGTTCCAGGATGGAAACTATATAAGACAGCATCTGATTCAGCCAATTCATCACCAATAGTCAATGGTCTTCCTGCCATAACGACAGTGACAAGAGGAGTAGATGATTTAGCCAATGCACGAAGCATTTCCTTCTGTGCACCAACTAGATTGAGATCAGCTAAACAATGAGCTTCTCCTGACATAAATGATTCTTCACCAACAAAAGCCAATACAACATCAGCTCTTCGTGCTGCAGATACAGCAGAAGCTATCTTAGAAGTATTGCGATCTCTTGAATAGTCCAAGATAGGCATAAAATCGACTTTAACACGATCTCCGTACATCTCTTTAATCGCTGCTAAAGGAGTAATCGTATGCTCTTTCTCTCCATCAAAAACCCAAGTTCCCATCTGTTCGTAAGGAGCATCTGCAAGAGGTCCAACAATAAGAATCTTTTTAACAGATTCATTTAGTGGAAGCACCCCATCATTTTTTAATAGAATAGCACTTTCAATAGCTGATTGTTTTGCTGCTTTTAGATGATCCGGTGTATACATTACAGAGACTTTAGCCTCATCAGTATATGGATTTTCAAATAGACCAAGAGCAAATTTTACACGCAAAATATTGCGTACTGCACGATCAATTTCCTGTTCAGAAACAAGTTTATCATCAACGAGTTTGACTCCGTTTGCTAAAATTGCCCCACTAACCATCTCCATATCTACTCCAGCATTGATAGATTTCATGGCAGCATCATAAGCATCTGTAGCAAATCCATGAAGAATCAGACCCGATGTAGAACCCCAATCGGTTACAACAAATCCTTTGAATCCCCACTCATCACGCAGTACCTTTTTCAATATAAAGGTATTACCAGTTGACGGTACACCATCATTATCGTTAAACGAAGTCATGACAGTCATAGCACCCGCATCTATCGATGCCTTAAATGAAGGGAAATAGACATTGCGAAGTTGTCGTTCGGGTATAAAAGTCGAATTATAGTCTAGTCCTGATTCAGCAGCACCATAACCGACAAAATGCTTTACACACGCTGCCATAGAGGTAGGATCAGCTAAATCATTAGTCTGATATCCGCGTACCGTAGCTGCGCCCATCACACTAGTCAAATAAGGGTCTTCACCATATCCTTCAGCCATACGTCCCCACCGTGCATCACGAGCGATATCTACCATAGGAGAGAAAGTCCATCGAATACCTGTAGAGGATGCTTCAACAGCAGCGATACGAGCTCCTTGTTGGATTAAGTCTGGATCAAAAGTAGCCCCCTGTCCCAATGGGATAGGAAAGATTGTTTTAAATCCATGAATCACATCTCTTGACATCAGCAAAGGAATATGAAGACGGCTATTATCTACAGCCATGTGCTGTAGAGCATTGACTGTCTTAGCATCCTCGGTATTCAGAATAGAGCCTACTCTTCCCGCTTCTATTTCTGATTTCAAGCCATCTAAAGTAGACATGCTTAACTGATTCATCTGCCCTAGTTTTTCATCAAGAGTCATCTGAGACAATAAGGTATCTACCCGATATTCAATATTTTCTTCTTTAGTTGAAGAAGGATTACTCGTAGCCCCTCCACAAGAAGAAAATAAGGCTGCAAAACTAATTGCGAACAATAATTTATAAGAAGTCATATTCTAATTCTTTTTAAATACACGTACATAATCGATATCATACTGGGTAGGCAAACTAGAATCATCTATTCCTTGCGCTCCTCCCCAATCACCTCCCCATGCTAAATTGAGCAAGATACGGAAAGGTTTATTAAAAGGCCATGTATCTTTGTTATTCAACTTATCATTCTCGAAAGTAAAATAAAGTTGTCCATCCACATAGTTCTTTATAAACTCAGGAGTCCATTCCATAGCATATACATGAAACTCTTGTTCTGCATCAGCAATCATAGTCGTACCCGATTTTTGAGTATTAATCGCATGATTATAACTTTTGCAATGGATAGTGCCATGAATATTGCCAGGATCATATCCGACTTCTTCCATGATATCAATCTCTCCATCATCAGGCCAAGTTTGAAAGTTCTCAGGAAGCATCCAAAATGCTGGCCAAGTTCCTTTACCACTAGGCAGTTTCAAACGAGCTTCGAAATAACCATAAGTCCAAGCATCTTTCGAATTCAGACGAATAGATAAGACTTCAGACCCGGATTTCTTAAGAACAATACTTAGACAACCATCTTTTACTACGGCACAAGTATCTATTACATTAGCAGTACCTGGAATATAGTTCTGTATTTCATTATTTCCCCATCCATGATTGCCTGTTTCATACTTCCACTTGTCCAAAGACGGCATAGCAGGCTTATTCCCTGAAAGCGGTTTATCATTAAATTCCTCTCTCCAAATTAACTGATATCCATCGGGAACTTGAACGGTTGGCATCACTTCTGCCGTATCGTCAGGATTACTTTCATTGTCAGTCGTGGGGAGTGAATCACTCCCCTTTTGACTGCAAGATGAAAGCATCGCGACCAAAAAAATAAGAAAGGTGCTTAATGCATACATACTGTGTTTCATTATCATATTAAATTAGTCGAAAGAAAGATCATCAAAGAAGAATAAACCTGCCATAGAATGTCCTTCACCACCAAATTGTATAACTATAGAGTCAAAATCTTTTCGGTCTGCAAATTCAGAGAAATCGAAAGTAAGTTCGATCCACTTATCTGTCTCTAGATTATCAACACTAATTTCAGCTTGAGTAGACCATGAATTACCACCAAGTGTACTGTCTTGTAATTTCACAGAAACTTTCTTTTGTAAGTTTTTAACAGCAATCCAATCACCTGCTACAGTTCCTTCAGTAGTGTAATCATTGTAACTAGGAAGATACACTTTCATCTTTATGATATGTTGATCTGTAAGGTCATATTTGTATCCAGCATCTGGAATGAGTAAATTACTATAGTAACTGTCTGTCTTTTCGTATAGGAAGACTTTTGAAGACGTATTAATAGCTACTGGCAAAGGATTATCATAGCCACGTTTTGTCTTGAAACTATCTCCCATTTCTTTTGGTTCGTATATGACTGTTGATTCTTCAACTTCCATATCGTCAGCAAAAGGGACAGCTTTAACAGCTACATTAACTATAGGTTCGATATTTTCATCCTCAGGAATCAAACGATAAAACCATCCGTTACCATCTAAACCACTAGTACAATAAAGATACATTTCGTGTTCAGTCAACGAAAGAATTTTATAATTAGATACTGCTTGATATTGTCCAAAGAAAGCATCACCAGATAAAGTCAAAGTTCCAGCTGCTTCATTCATTGAAAAATTCAACATTTCAGCAGGTACATAAGGAATATCAAAGTCTCCATCAGCAGTCTCCTCAGTGATACTACTATCCAAAATGTCTCGGCCACTGGCATTGGCATAGATATAACCATTATTTTCCCATTTTAGTTGCACCCCATTTTGAATAAAGGTAAATCGCTGAGTATAAAGAGATGTGTCATCTTTGCCCATAGCAGGACATGACCACCAGTCTGGACCAGAACCATTAGCTGGTCCTACACCAAAATGTCCATCATGGTATTGGTCAAAAACCCAAGTCTTGCCATTTAAAGCATCAGGTCCACCTGTAAGTGCTCTGTAATAAGGAGTATCTAACAAAGAGAAATCATCTGCAGCTATCGATACTTCTTGAGTAATTTCACTTGATCCACCTTCAGTGTATAAAGTCATCGTCACAGTATAATCCCCCTTCATAGGAAAATCAGTTTGAACTTCACTACCTTTTGCAGTAGATCCGTTGCCGAAGTCCCAAAGAGAGACACCAGCAATCTTAGAAGTATTTTTAAATACAACTCGATTTGGAAGATTAGATTGAGGAGCAACCTCAAAAGCCAAGCTTTCAGCCTGAGGAGTCTCACCTAGGCTATATTTATTCTCAGTACTTGGAGAACAGGCAAAGAGTAAACATGCCAAAGTAATTAACAAAGGTATGTGTATATATAACTTTTTCATTATAATATCTATTTTAAGGTTTAAGGATTTTGCTGTAATGGGTAAGTAGTACCAGTAGTCTTATCTATCTCACTTTGTGGAATAGGTAAATATTTCTGACTTGCAGTCCAAGTACGTTCACTAAATGAATTATCATCGTTGAGTAATGAAGTGTCTCCCCATCGAACTATATCCCAGAAACGCATACCTTCACCTAAAAATTCACGACGACGTTCCAATTTAATATTTTCATCACTTGGAGTAATATTACTATCTATTCCAAAGGCTCTTTTACGTACTTGATTCATACATTGAGCAGCAGTAATTCCACTAACTTCCGTCTGATTATTCATAACAATCATCTCAGCATAGTTAAGTAGCGCCTCTGAAAATCTGAAGATACGTACATTATTAGCATAATTCAAATCTGTATCTCCTGGAGGAGGGTTATATCCTACACGAGCACAATACTTAGCTTCAAATAAACCTGTATCTTGAAAACGAGAAGTATACTCTCCTGCTACAAGCGTATTAATGGATGCATCCTTTCGCAAATCACCATCTTCGTATATTGCTGCTGCTTCAGTACGAACAGGACCAAAGCCCCATCCGCCTTTAGGAGTGCCATTTACTGCATCTGCAGCTACAGCTAAACCATTAGGTGAAATAAAAGCAGGTAAATTAGTACCATAACCACCCCAACCAGAAGACCATGTTTTACCTTCAGGTAATTGATTACTTTCAAAAATAGAACCTGGACCCCATTCTCCTTCATCTAAAAAGATTTCACCAGGAACAGCAGACAAATCAAATAATCCACTATTGATAATCTCAGCCATATCCGCAGTTACTTGCGCATATTTACTAGAATCCTTTTGATACATAACCACACGAGCACGAAGCATCAATGCAGCGGCACGACTTACTCTACCTAATTTACTCCCTGTAGTTCTCATATCAAGAGCACCTTCAGTACATGCAAAATCAACATCTTCCATGATTTGAGCATAAATTTCATCTGCAGTAAATTGTGGAGCTACGTAAGGAGCTTCAATAGCTTCTTCAAAATAAGGGACATTTCCCCAGAATTTCCATAACCAATGAAGATAGTATGCACGAAGAAAATGAGCTTCAGCCTTGTACTGAGTCAATGTAGCATCATCTACTCCAATAGAATTCTCACAAGCTTGTATTACGTTGTTTGAACGAGCAATTCCATTATATAGAACTACCCAGATACCATCTAAGTTTTCTGATGCGGAAGTACTAAATTGAGAAAGTAAATACAATTGATGCTGGTCACCTGCGTCACCACCACCTTTATAAATATCATCAGAACGTAAATCGCTCAATAGGACTAGCGAATTATAATTATTATCTGCATAACTGTCCAATAAGAGAGGTTGATAAGCAGCTCCTAGATTAGAAAGAATAGCTCCGTCAGTAACTGCTCCTCCCACTTCTTGACTCGAAGTTGGAGCATTGGTTAGGAAACCATCATCACAACTAGTCATAATAAACAATAATAGGACTAGATTCAGTATTATATATTTTTTCATTTGTATCTTAATTTAAAATTAATGACTAAAACGTAAGGTTTGCGCCAAATGTAATGGTACGTGCTTGAGGATAACATCCTTTATCAATACCAATAGTTGTGTAACCTCCCGAAGCAATTTCAGGGTCAAATCCTGAATAATTAGTAATAGTTATTAAATTCTCTCCAGAGACAAAGAAACGAACTTTTTGAAGAGATATCTTTTGTACTAACTCTTGAGGAATTGAATACCCTAGAGTCGCTGCTTTCAAACGTAAGTAACTACCATCTTTGATATATAAATCAGAAGATCTCCAGTTTGAATTTGGATTAGCATTAGTCATACGAGGAATTGAATTACTAGTGCCTTCACCAATCCAACGATCAAGTATCCATGCTGGACGATTCATTGATGGGATATCACCACGCATTGAGAAGTCAAAGATATCATTTCCTGTAGTCCCTTGGAAAAATAGATTTACATCAAAACCTTTCCATTCAGCTGTCATTGTGAAACCGTAGCTCCAATCTGGCATTCCTTTACCAATCTTCACTTTATCACTATCATCAATAGTACCATCACCATTCATATCAACGAAGCGAACATCACCTGGTTCAGCTTTTGGCTGAAGAGAAACGCCCTCATCATTTACATAATCAGCAACTTCAGCATCATTTTGAAATAGTCCATCTGTCTTGTAACCATAGAAGTAAGGAAATACTTCCCCATTTTCTCCTTTAACATAACTACCAGTACCTGATGCACCACCAGTTTCGTAAATAACTTCACCACTCTCATTACCCATATTGATGAGCTTATTTTTCAAGAATGAAGCATTGGCAGATAAACCATATTTCACTTCACCAATTTGATCTTTCCAAGTAGTTTCAAATTCAAGACCCCAATTCTCCATATCTCCAGCATTGGCTATCGGAGCACCTTGGCCAACATACGATGGAATAGGTTGAGTCATCAACATGCCATTAGTTGTCTTCTTGAAATAATCAAAACCAAAAGTTAAAGCTGAGTTGAAGAATCTGGCTTCAAGACCAAGATCTAATTGCTCACTTTCTTCCCATTTCACATCGGCATTAGGAATATTAGCTGGAGAACTACCATATTGCATTACTCCACTTTTAGATTCATCATCAACATTGTAACCACCTCCAAAATAGTAGTTTTGTCCACCAGCCATAAGAGCTGTGTATTGGAATGCACCGATACGTTCGTTACCGTTCTTACCCCAACTAGCACGTAATTTCAAAGCATCAAACCATTCAGGTCTGTTAGTCATAAATGCTTCGTTAGTCACATTCCATCCAGCAGAAAATGCAGGGAATGTAGCCCACTTATGAGAAGGGCCAAAATTAGAAGAACCATCACGACGAACAGTAGCTTGAAAAATATAGCGTTCGTCATAGTTATAATCTACACGACCAAAATAAGATGCCAAAGAAGAAAAATTACTACCTCCTGTACCACCCCAAGTACGTTGATCGTCTGGGTCACCAATAGAACTGTCTATATTAGACTTAGATGGAAGATATTCTAATAAGTCATAAGCAGTACCACCTACATTTCGGTAAGTATATTTTTGGGCTGATTGTCCAAGAACAAACGTAAAATTATGAACATCTTGGATTTTCTTAGTATAAGTAAATACATTCTCTACCTGCCATTTGAACCCACGATTCATACTACTGGTAACAGAACTTTGAACAATATCTTTACCTTGAGTAGCTAAAAAGTAAGGGAAAGTATAGCCATCACTACCCCAGAATGCTAAATCGACTCCGTAACTAGTTTTAAACTTCAAACCTGGAAGAACATCCATTTCTGCCCAAAAGCTACCAACTATTTTATCATCTGAATTGATGGTATTAGTTGGAGAATCAAGCATAGCTACTGGATTAGTTAGTTCTTGGAATCCTGCAGGAGGAATACTATATACTCGTCCGTCACTATTCTTTACAGCATAAGGATGAGCTGAAAGAATGGATGCTGCTGTAGCATCATCTGCATAAACAGATACCAAAGGACTAAAAGTAACAGCTGAACCTAGAACAGAACCATACTCTGAGTTAGTTTCTATACCGTGTGATTTGCTACGTGAATAGCCAACGTTCACACCAACTCTAATCTTATTAAGATAGTTACGTGTTTTGTCTTCAAATAGTTTGTAAGTAGAATTTGTACGAACTGACCAACGATCATAATCTGACTTACCGTAATTTCCGCCAACAATACCCTCTTGATTGAAATAACCTAGAGACAAATAGTATTGAATTTTTTCACTTCCTCCACTGATACTTAGTTGATGGCTAACTACTTTAGCATCATCATTAAACACCTCATTTTGCCAATCGGTACCAGAACCGAAAGAACTGATTTGGTCTTGAGAATAGCGTGGAGAGTTTCCATCATTAATCTGAGCCTCATTCATCACAGTCATGTATTCCTGCGCATTGAGTACTTCTTTCTTTCTCCAAGGATTTTGCATACCATAAGAGAAGTCATAACTTATAGTCGCTTTTTGACTTCCTATGCTTCCTTCACCACTCTTTGTTGTAACCAACACTACACCATTAGCTGCACGAGCTCCATAAATAGCAGCTGAAGCCGCATCCTTTAGAATTTCTACACTTTGTATATCGACAGGGTTAAGATAGCTGATTCCACCATCTACAGCCATTCCATCTACAATGTATAGAGGCTCAGAATTGTTAATTGTTCCAATACCACGGATACGAACCTTTGAATCGGCTCCAGGTTGACCTGATGATTGAGTAATCTGTACACCTGAGACTTTACCTTTTAAGGCATCTTCTACACGTGACGGTTTACTCGCATTCAATTGATCAGCGGTAGCACGACTAATTGCAGCAGTAACAACGCTCTTCTTTTGTACACCATATCCAACGACTACCACTTCGTCAAGAAGTTCAGTATCTTCATGCAATACAATGTTTAAGGGTGCAGTTCCTTTGACTACAATTTCCTGAGATTTATAACCTATGTAAGTAATTAATAATGTAGCATTAGGTGCTACCGATAAAGTAAACTGACCATCCAGATTTGAGATGGTTCCGATTGACGTACCTTTTTCCAGTACATTCACTCCTATGAGTGGCAGTCCATCTTGACTAGAAGTAACAGTTCCTTTGACCTGTACCTTCTGTGCAAAGACAGTAAAAGTAATTGTTGCGAACAACATAAAAGAAAGAATTTTTCTCATACTTAAAAGTGTTTTTATAATTAGATAATAACTTTGCTTTAGTTAACAAACCGATACAAACATATAAAATAATCATTATTAAGTCTTATTTTACGATACGTCTTGACTACGCCAAAAGGGTCTATTAATTACGTCAAAGATACACCTACATATACTAATACACTGATTATAAGCATTTTACATAGCAATTTTTATTATTGACATTTGTCAACCTATTATTTGATAAAGAGAAATAAATAACAAAAAAAAGGGAGAAGTAAAATTTAAAGTTATATAGAATCATTTTCTTGTTCCAAAGACTTAAGCAATTTACTTAAGCTATCTTCTCTTTGAAGATTGAATTTTCTACGTAAACGATATCTAATTGTTTCCACCCCTCGAGTTGATATATTTAAAAGAGGAGCAATTTCTTTACTAGAGAGATGCATGCGTATATATATACACATCATGCGTTCATTTTGATTCAAGTCAGGAAATTGCTGTTTCAAATTATCCATCAAATTATTATGAAGCATATTAAATTCCTTCTCTACGCGTTCAAGAACTTCTTTATTCTTCATATTCGTATCGATACGGTTTGTCAGAATAAGTAAACGTTGACGCAGTTCTTTAATATTACTTGGTCGAACAGCTAATTGTACCTTATGCAAATCAGCCTTCAATTCTTCCATCAATTCATTCTGTTTAGCAGAATTTAGTAATAAATTTGTTACTTCTTGTCTTTTATTGGAAAGGTCATACTGCAAATTTTCTTTTTCAAGCTGAATAATTAACTTCTGCTTATTTTCTTGATCTCTTTTATGAGCCAGTTCTTGTTCTTCAATGCGTTTTTGAGCTAATTTATCCGCTTCATCTAATTGTTTCTTAAGACGATTCTGCTCGAATAGATATAAAACACCTACTAATCCAATAAAGAGTAAGAGATAGACACAGTAAGCCACAACAGTACGCCACCAAGGTGGTAATATTACAAAGTTAAAAGTATCTTCAGCAATTTTACCGGACACACTTCGACCTTGAACAAGTAGTGTATAATCCCCTTCATAGAGCCCTACATACTCTTTCACATTACTTTTCGTCCATAGAGACCAATCCTTAGTATTTGTAAATCGATACCGATACTCAATACCTGCATCAAACCCAACTCTATTAGTACCAAACTTTATTTCTAAATAATTTGAAGACCAGGGAATCCGAGGAGAAGAAATTTCTTTTCCTATATGATGTTGATAAACTAACTCCTTTTCTGGATAGGTAATGTAAAACTGTTCGACGCGAACCTGCAATGGAGATTTGATCTGTAATCTAGCTTTAGCTAAATCCAAAAGAGCAAACCCTTTGTCATAAGGAATAATGATACTATCATTACCAAACCAGACACAAGACCCATTTCGAGTAACAAAATCTAGATGACTACTTAATGGGAATTGTTGTAAAGAATCATAGGCTATTTTAGAGGATCGAGTAGAAGATAAATCGGACAAAGTATCTAAAGGAACGGTTGGAACTATATTACATACTCTTAAGATTTGATGATTCAAAGTCCATAATTTATTTCCTCTACCAGTAACGAATCTATAACTAGACGCACCACCTAATTGTTGTTCTAGAGATGAATCTTTCCTAAATTTTTTCGACATTTCGTCATAATAGAACAAACCACAATTTGTGGCTAACCGCAATTGACCTTGATAATCATCGATTGAGGTTTCTGATATATCTTTTGAAATAGAATTATAAGTAATAGATTCATAACTTATCAGTTTGCTCCAATCTTCAGAAAAACGAAGATGGGATAAAGAAGACATATCGGAAGTCCAAATAGTAGAGTCAGGCATCATCACTAGATGAGTGTACCCACTTTTTAATTTAGGAAAAGAATGCAACCTAACCCATTGTGATTCTGACCTACTTTCTTTTTGTCGTTCAATTAAAGAAATTCCTTCATAGCTAGACAATAAAGCTTGCCTGAATCCTTTTAAAGGCACTAAATCAAATGTTCCAGAAGATACCCCAATAGATTTCAATTTATGGTTTTCAATAAGGAAAGCACCTTTATCATGCAAACAAAAAAGATTATCTCCGACTACTATTAATTTCCAAACCTGTCCACTAGAATTAGGTATCTCGACTAGTTGATTAGAGGAAGCTTTTTTATCAAAGACATACACTCCTCTATTCGTTCCAAAATACATTTTCCCCTTTATACTTTACAGAAGAATATCCGGTTCCATAACTTTCTGGAAAGGTATAAAGATTAGTCAATGAACTAGATAGTAATATAAAATCAACCCCTCTGTCTAAACCAGCCCATAGCATCCCTTCTTCATCAAAACAAAGTGATAAAACAGTATTATTTTGTAACCCGTTTTTTTCGTTTATAAATTTAGCTGAGATGTGTGGCGAAAAAATCATTTGAGAAGAAGTTCTAGGAATATCATTATTTTGTAATGAACTTAACCTTGATTTATGAATTGGTCCCAATTTACAAACAAGCACCCCTCTATTAATCGTTCCAATGGCTATTAAATTATCGCGTATTGCCATACAAAAGGCATCATTTCTGATTAAATACTTGTTAAGCTCTGGAATATATAATTTCACACTCACTCCATCATAAATATAGAGGCCATCCGATGTCAAAATTAAAGTACCAGCCTTGGAGGAAGAGATTGAACGGATCAAATGTCCTTTAAAATCAGCTGTACCATGAAGCCTATGAAACTCATTATCTACTAGCACATAAACTCCTTTTTCACAACCTATATATAGAGAACCACCAACAACAGTAGAAGCTGTAATTTTTGCAGGTGCTTCAATTATATTATGAAAAGATAATTGTTCACTATATCGGAGAACTCCTAAGTCACCCCTAAAATAAATAACAGACCCTACTTGATCTATTTTCCATACGTTATTCATTAAATTCATACCCAAATATTCCTCACCAAATAATGACGTATATTTTAGTTTGCCAAAACCATCTGGCTTGAAATATCCTATTTGATTGATTCCACCAGTATAGATCCGTTGACTCAAAGAATCTATACATACAGAACGCACAGGAGAATGATTTGGTAAGATATTTCTCACCCAAGTTGATCCGTCAAACTGAAACAATCCACTTTCGTTGGCTACGTAAAGCCAACCACCATTATGAATTTTAAGTTCCCAAGTATGGGCTCCTTCTCCATACTGGTTAGTAACATAGTGTATAATGAATGGATTCCATCCAGCATATATTTTGGTAGGATATACTATAATTAACACGATTAATAAAGAACGAATCAAAGAAAGTATTTTCATTGGAATAACCTTATATTCTAAAATTCGAGAATTAATGATTCTCGTTCATTCATTTCTATATTCTCAGATAAATCATAAATCTTGCCAGTAGATACATCGCTTGCCGAAGTATGGCCTTTAATAACTTCTTGATATGTTTTGATTGGTAATACACGCTTCTCAGAAGTTCCATTCAACAACACTAAGACTGTTTTACCTTTAAACATACGCGCATATACATAAATCCCATTTTCTGGAATCCACTGGACCATTTTCCCTCTAGAAATAACCTCATTACCTTGTCTCCAATGCAATATAGTACGGAAAAAGTTATAACACTTAGCTTCTTGAGGAGTACGATCAGCAGTATTGAACCAACTTCTCGAATCCTCACTCCATCCACCAATAAAATCTTTACGGACTTCTCCATCACTCTTCTCTTTCTTGCCATTCATCATCAGTTCAGTTCCATAATACAATTGAGGAATACGATGCGTAGTCAATAATAAAGTTATAGCCTGCTTAAGTATAGCAAAATCTTCACCATCATATAAATATCTTGGTGTATCATGGTTCTCGATAAATGCTAATATATGATTCGTGTCAGGATAAAGGAAATCATAAACAAAACTATTATATATTTTATTCAATCCACTAAACTGCCCATCTGTTTCTTCTAACTTAGCATGAGATAACTTTTCATAAAAACTAAAATCCATAACAGTCTTAAGATTACTATTACGTGGTGCAGAGAGTTTAGAATCTTTCTGATACCATGCAGTGTAAGCAGGTTCAGTTACCCATGTTTCACCAACTACATTATAATTTGGATAAGCATCATTTAGGTCATGCAACCATGTTGCCATCGCATCGTAATCAGCATAGGGATGTGTATCCATACGAATCCCATCAATATCCGCTTCTTCTATCCACCAGAAACTAGTTTGGATAAGATAAGTCAATACGTAAGGATTACGCTGATTTAAATCAGGCATTTCACGAACAAACCATCCATCATTCATCTTTTCGAAATCGTAATTTGATGCATAAGGGTCAACGTGAGATGTAAGAATAAAACTTGTCTGCTCGAAATTGTCTTTGTAATCCGAGTGATTAAACCAATCTTTACTTGGCATATCTTTTACCCATGGATGACCGATTCCACAGTGATTAAAAATCATATCCATCACGACTTTCAAGCCTTTTTTATGAGCGCTATTAATTAAGTTTACATATTCATCATTAGTACCAAGACGAGGGTCTACTTTATAATAATCCGTAGTTGCATAGCCATGATAACTGCCACCTTCCATGTTATTTTCCATGACTGGAGTAAACCACAATGCAGTGACACCTAAATCAGTAAAATAATCTAGATGATCAGTTATTCCTTTAAGATCTCCTCCATGCCGAGCATTAGGATCTTGTCGATTTACTTTGTAGGGTGCAAGTCCTTCAATTTGGTCATTTGTCTCATCACCATCGGAAAAACGATCAGGCATCACGAGATACAAGACATCCTCCATATTGAATCCACTTCGATCAAAAGCATCACGTTTACAAGCTCTCAACTCATATGGTCTAACCAATCGACTTGAACCATTACTGAATACCAATTGGATAGTTCCAGGCTTAGCTTCATGAGTAACAGTAAGGTAAATTAATAAATAGTTAGGACTATCTAGTTTCACGACACTCTGAAGAGAAACACCTGGATAATCCATAGTCACATCACTTGAGGATATATTTTCCCCATAAACCATCAATTGCAATGAAGAATTCTTCATATCAACGAACCAGCAAGGGGGATCTATTTTATCCACATGGACACTATTGTTAACGGCTTGTGTATTCATAGCAAACATCATTATTATGAATAAAATAATATTTTTCATTCCAAATTTAATTTTCAACATTTGACAAGGTTAAATTTTTATTAAAAGGTAATTATCTTTCGAAAGTTAAAGATAAGGATTTTAGAACAATTCATTACTATGTATCAACGAGAGAATTGACAAATCATATGAAAACGTTTTCGTAATAATATTTTCTTATCTATGACAAACTTATATCATAAGGATGTTTTTTATGTTACAGGGGTACAATATTTTATATTTACGCAGTAATTTTTCTCATTCTGATACATTATTAGCTATATTTGTAATGTCACAAAAAAACAAATATTAGATATGGACAATAATTATAGCCAATATCACATTCTTGTCGTAGATGATGAGGAAGATTTATGCGAAATCCTAAAGTTTAATTTAGAAAATGAAAAGTTTCATGTAGACACGGCCAATTCAGCAGAAGAAGCCTTAAAATTAGATATTTCTAGCTACAATTTATTATTATTAGATGTCATGATGGGAGAAATTTCAGGTTTTAAAATGGCTAATATACTGAAGAATGATCCAAAGACTAAAGATGTACCTATTATATTTATTACTGCTAAAGATACTGAAAATGACACCATGACTGGATTCAATGTTGGAGCGGATGATTACATCCCCAAACCATTCTCACTTCGAGAAGTGATAGCTAGAGTCAAAGCAGTCGTTAGACGTTCATCAGCTAATACCAATGAGCCTCCAAAAGAACCCGAAACACTCATTTATAAGACACTTAAAATATATCTCAAACAGAAAAAAGTCACTATCAATGACGAATCTATTCAGGTTACAAAAAAAGAATTTGAGATTCTGTCACTTTTCATTAAAAATCAAAATCAAGTCTTTTCGCGAGAAGACATACTTTCAAAAATATGGAGAGATGATGTATACGTACTTGACAGAACTATTGACGTAAATATCACAAGATTGAGAAAAAAAATTGGTTTATATGGCAAACAAATTGTAACTAGATTAGGATATGGATATTGTTTCGAACCATAAGGTATTACTACCATTTCATTTAAAATTGTTCTATGGAGTCCTCTGTTGTTTCATCATTTATACTTTTTTCCTACTCGCTTTTCAACATAAATATGAAACGAGTAATTACGAAAAAGTAATTTATGAAAAATTAAAGAGCCAAAACGATTTACTAAATGAGGTATACACCAACCCTGAAAGACTTCAGACTATTAGTCATGAACTTTTCGGAAAAGATTTAATAATATTAGATTTAGAAGGGAATGTTGTTTTTCAACAAGTGGATTCAATAACCAATATGCAAAGGATTCTTGATAATTCAGATGCGGTACAAGCACTAATTTCCGATGAAGAAAAAGGGATTCGTCAACAACAAATAGGAAACTCTAAATTTGACTATTTATTTGTAACTAGTAAATATAACAATTGCCTCATTAAATCAGCTGTTCCCTACTCATTTAGTTTATTATCAAATTTTCACTTACGCAATTACTTTATCCTTTTTGTCATTTTCATTTCAATCATTATGATTGCTATTTGGTATGCCGTAGTACTCAGATTTGGAAAAGTATCAGCTAGATTACAAGAATTTACTGAACTAGTCAAAAAAGGGAAGCCTATACCAAAAGAAACCATTAAATTTCCCAATACAGAGATAGGGAAACTATCTGAACAAATAATCAGCCTTTACAGCAAACTGCAAGAAACTCAGGACAGTTTAAATATAGAGAGAGAGCGAGTCGTCAATTCTCTTGAAGATCAAATAAGAATAAAGAAACAACTTACTCATAATATTTCTCATGAATTAAAAACGCCGATAAGTAGTATTCATGGATATTTAGAAACTATATTGAATACTGAAAACATCCCTCCAGAAACTGTTCACACTTTTCTCGAGAAGTGTCTTGCTCAAGCCAATCGGCTCACCTATCTACTTCGAGATATTTCTACTATCAATAGAATGACTGAAGCACCTAATATGATTTACAAGACACCAATTAATCTTTATGATTTGGTCAATTCCATATTGAGTGAAGTGGCTCTTGAACTAGAAGAACATGACATGACTGTTGTAAATACATTAACAAAAGATATACAGATACGAGGAAACGAGTCATTGTTATATTCTATATTTAGGAATCTCATTGACAATGCGATTGCATATGCTGGAAATGGAACAACGATACATATTTTATGCGAATATGAAAGTGAAGAAAAATATCATTTCACTTTTTCAGATAATGGCCAAGGAGTAGAAGAACAGCATAGATCTAAAATCTTTGAACGTTTCTACAGAATAGACAAAGGAAGATCTCGTAAATTGGGGGGAACTGGCTTAGGACTTTCCATCGTAAACAATGCCATTAAATTGCATGGAGGTATTATCGAATTGCATCAGAGTGCAGAAGGAGGATGTGACTTCGTCTTTTCACTTGACAAAGGAAAAGAAA
>Ga0172378_10000360_pt1 | contig 39456 bp, 40 predicted proteins | sample GrowelOW332metaG_FD_119755 | JGI IMG/M metagenome (GOLD analysis project Ga0172378, IMG submission 119755) | Groundwater microbial communities from an aquifer near a municipal landfill in Southern Ontario, Canada - Pumphouse #3_1 metaG | ecosystem: Environmental > Aquatic > Deep subsurface >...
TACAATTGGGTATGACTCAGGAGCAGGCTGATTTAGCTTATGCTTGGCGCGGAACTGATCAGGGTACGCAAATGAAAGCACCTAGCGGTAGTTCAGGGCTGAATGTGCCGCTTGCCGGCAGCCGGTACACCGATGGGTCGTTCAACTACCTGTCGTCGACCGCCAACTTGTGGTCTAGTTCAGAGTCGAGCACTAGTGCTTGGAGACGGCGCTTGGACTCGGGCTACGCGACTGTGAACCGTCTCATGGGCGTCAAGGCTGACGGGTTTTCTGTGCGGTGTCTTGGAAATTGATTATTGACCGCTCCCGGCTATTTGATTGGTAACTTTTAGCCTATACGTTCTATTTTTAACGCGGTAAATCTGTACACATTCATAAAACTTGATATAATAACAGATATATTACTACTAACTGATTTATGGGGATAAAATGAAACTTTCACAAGAATTAACATGGCGCGGTTTTGTCAATCAAATGACCTACGACAATATAACAGCTCTTGATGGTGAGTCTATTTCATTTTATTTTGGAGTTGACCCAAGCTCTGACAGTATGACTATTGGTAATTTGGCTGCGGCAATGATGGTACGTCATTTTATTGATTATGGACATAAAGCTTATCTATTAGTAGGTGGTGCAACTGGAATGATTGGTGATCCCGATGGCAAAGCTGATGAAAGAAACCTTAAGACTTTAGACGAGATAGCTAAGAACAAGGCTGGCATTGCTGCTCAATATTCTACAGTTTTTGCCGGCAAAGCTTTTAAATTAGTCGACAATTATGACTGGTTTAAAGATATAAATTATTTGGATTTTTTGCGAAATGTTGGTAAACATGTACCTATGAGCCAAATGTTAAGCCGTGAATTTGTTCAATCGCGTTTAGGCGCTGAAGGAGCTGGTATTAGTTACGCTGAGTTTAGTTATTCGCTTATTCAAGGTTATGATTTTGTCCATTTATCGCGTGAATATGGTGTTTCATTGCAATTATGTGGCGCTGATCAATGGGGAAATTCTGTTGCTGGTGTCGACTTAATTCGTCGAATAGATGGTAAAGAGGCGCATGTTTATTCGACGCCTTTGGTCATAAACAAGTCAACTGGTGCTAAGTTTGGTAAATCCGAGAGTGGCGCTGTTTGGCTAGATGACAAAAAAACTAGTGTTTATCAATTTTACCAATTTTGGCTCAATACAGATGACGCTGGTGTAATTGACTATATAAAGATTTTTACTTTATTAAACAGGGAACAAGTTGAGAAAATAGAATCTCAGACCAAGGAAAATCCAGCTGCTCGTGTTGCACAAAAAACCTTAGCGCATGAAGTAACCACTATAGTCCACGGGCAGCATCGAACTGAAAGCGTTCAGCGCGTAACAGATGTATTGTTTGGTAGCGCGGAATTTAACACGTTACAATCTGATGATATCAATGAGTTAGCTAGTGAAATACCTACTATTTGCCTAGGAAAGACTATTATTGAAAGTTTGGTTGAATCTGGATTATCTTCTAGCAATGGCGATGCTCGTCGTTTAATTGTCGGAGGAGCGATATCTATTAATGGAGAAAAGATTAATGAAGACCAAATTATTAATATCGCTTCTTTGATAAAAAAGGGTAAAAACAGTTTCATTCTTGTTAAATAAATTTAATATACACAAGGGGTTAAATATGCAACTTTCAACAGATAATTTATCATTAGCCGCAATTAAAAACATTAATAAATGGCTTGAAGAGCCGAAATATGCTGAATACAAGGCAGAGGTTAAATCGTTAATTGATAACTGTGATTGGTCCCAGCTAGAAGATTCATTTTTCAAAGAAATTGAATTTGGCACTGGCGGTCGAAGGGGAAAGACTGGAGTTGGTTCGAATCGTATTAATAAAGTTACGATTGGTGAATCAGCTCAGGCCTTGTGTGAATATGCTTTATCCTTTGATGAGATGGCGGCTAAAAAAGGTATTGCAATAGCTTATGATACTCGATTAACATCTTTAGACTTAAGTCGTTTCGTAGCTCAGGTTGTAGCTGCTAATGGATTTAAGGCTTATTTATTTGATGGATTTAGGGCTACGCCAGAACTAAGTTTTGCCGTAAGGCATCTTGGATGTGCGGCGGGTATTGTAATTAGTGCTAGTCACAATCCACCGTCTGATAATGGGTTTAAGGTGTATTGGAATGATGGTGGGCAGCTTGTTTCGCCTCACGACAAAGGTGTGCTTGCAATGGCAGACAAAATTGATGATATCAAAGTTATTGATTATGACAAAGCTGTTACAGAAGGAAGCATTGCTCTTATTGGAAAAGAAGTTGACGAAGCTTATATAAGTGCAGCTTCATCCGAGGCGCTAGGTGACGCTCGTAATCTTTCTATTATATATTCACCGCTTCATGGTACAGGTCAAACAAGCGTTTTGCCTGTTCTGCGTGCTGTTGGCTTTAATGATATTTCGGAAGTAACCGAACAAATGGTTCCTGATGGTAATTTTCCTACAATCCCAAGCGGAAAACCAAATCCAGAAGAAAAATCAGCTAATGATATGGCCGTTGCACAATTAATGGCAGAATCTGCTGATATTGCAATTACAAATGATCCAGACGCAGACCGTATTGGCATAATAGTTCGCCAAGCTGATAAGCCTGTATATTTGAGCGGCAATCAATCAGCTGTACTTGCTACTGATTATGCTCTAAAGCAGCTTAAAAAACTTGGTAAATTATCATCAAAAAACTATATTGTTAAAACAATTGTTACAACTGATATGCTTGGTGCACTAGCTAGTCATTACGGTGTTACGATATATTCTAATTTACTTATTGGATTTAAATATATAGGTGAATTAATCTTAAAAAAAGAAAATACTGATGAGGTTTTTGTGATTGGAGGTGAAGAGAGCTATGGGCTACTGAAAGGTTCATATACTCGTGATAAAGATGCCGCTACTGGTGCATTGCCGATTGTTGAATATGCAGCAGAGTTAAAGCTTGAAGGTAAGACGCTTTATGATAGGTTACTAGAGCTTTACCAAGAACACGGTCTTTATGTAGAGAGGCTGGATAATATGATATGTCCAGGGTCAACTGGCTTTGAAAAAATGCAAAATATAATGAATAGTTTGCGCCAATCTGCACCAAAAAAGGTTGGGGGTAGTGAAGTTACGGCTGTTTTGGGCTATAAGTCACTTCAGCGATTAGATTTGGCTACTGGTAAGGTTTCATCAATCGATTGTTTAAATAGCAATATTATTGTGCTAGAATTTGGTGACGTTAAAAAGCGCATTACAATTCGACCAAGCGGTACAGAGCCAAAACTTAAGTTCTATATTCAATGGTATCAAGATATAAACAATGATATTTCAGTTGTTGAACAGTATGCTTGTATCGAAAGCCAGATTGAAAAACTCGCAAAAGAGCTTGAACTTATATTGTTAAAGTTTTAGCTAGCTTTTAGCTGTTATTATGGTTGTATGAATCTTTTGACTTCTTTGAACAAAGTAAAGGGTGTTGGTCCAAAAATCGGCGAGCAGTTTGCGTCAGCTGGTATTAATACGGTTGGCGATTTGATTAACTTTCTGCCTCGTGCTCACGAGGATTTTTCTGAAGTTGTCTCAATATTAAATATAAAGCCAGGTAAATCTACTATAAAGGCACGTTGCGAACAGATAAGTACTCGGTCCGTGCGCAGGGGTTTGCGCCTTACAACGGCTACGCTAGCTGATAATACCGGTAAATTGCAGGCGATTTGGTTTAATCAGCCATATCGCGAGAAACAGTTAAAGGCTGGTGAAGAATTTTATTTCTCTGGTGAGTTTGAGTTTAATTATAATAAATACCAGTTGACCAATTCGAGTGCTGAAATGGTTAGCGATATGCCTGTTCAAACAGACAGGATCTTGCCAGTGTATCGTTCGGTAAAAGGCTTGAAAACGGCACTTGTGCGCAAGATTTTATCAGAGATTCGTCCTCTTATGACGATGTTGCCTGAAACTTTGCCCGAAACTGTGATAAAAAGTGAAAATTTATTGTCTAGAAGCCAAGCTATTCTCGGAATGCATTTTCCCGAAAAGGCTGTTGATATTGAAAAAGCGCGCGAAAGATTAGCTTTTGAAGAATTATTTCAGTTATTACTTGCCAGTCAGCTAAACCGTGTTGAAAACTCTAAATTAACTGGTTGGGCTATTCCATTCGAACAACCAGTCATTGCTAACTTTGTCAAACAATTGCCATTTAAGCTAACTTCGGCTCAAAGAATAGCAGCATGGGAAATAGTTCAAGACTTAGAGCGCAAGATACCTATGAACCGTTTGTTGCAAGGTGATGTTGGTTCTGGCAAGACTGTTGTTGCGGGTTTGGCTGCTGCGCAGGTGTCTCATTCTGGTTTACAAACGGCGATTATGGCTCCAACTGAAATATTAGCAAGTCAACATGCCGAGACGCTTAGCGAGTTATTGCAGCCTTTGGGAGTGAGTGTTGGATTGTTAACTGGTAGTGTAAAAGGTGTCGCACGAAAAATTTTATACGAACAAATTGCAAATGGTACAGTCAATGTGGTTGTTGGCACGCATGCTTTGATTCAAAAAACAGTAGAGTTTAATAAGCTTGGTCTTGTTATTATTGACGAGCAACACCGTTTTGGGGTAAAGCAGCGACAGCAGCTTCTTGAAAAGTCTAAATATATGCCACACATGTTGGCTATGACGGCTACGCCAATTCCGCGTAGTTTGGCATTGACGGTTTATGGCGAATTAGATATTAGTGTTTTGAATGAGCTACCTTCAGGGCGTAAGCCTATAATGACAAAGACATGGTCTCCTAATAGTCGGACTCAACTTTATGAAAAAATAGATATCGAATTAGCGGCTGGTCGACAGGCGTATATTATTTGTAGCTTAGTTGAAGATAATCCAGACAACGAGATAAAAAGTGTTCAATCGGAGTTTATAAAGTTACAAAACTCTATATTCAAACATCGAAAAATAGGATTATTACACGGTAAATTAAAATCGAATGAGAAAGACGCAGTTATGCAGCGGTTTGCTATAGGTGAACTAGACATACTTGTAAGTACAACTGTAGTGGAAGTTGGGGTTGATGTTTCAAATGCGACTGTTGTATTGATTGAAAATGCTGATCATTTTGGGCTATCGCAGCTTCACCAATTAAGAGGTAGGGTTGGTCGTAGCATTTATCAGAGTTATTGTTATCTAGTCACTAGTACTAGCGCTAAGCCGTCATTACGCTTGCGTGAGATTGAAAAAAGTAACGATGGTTTTTATTTAGCGGAAGTTGATTTAAAACTACGAGGTCCAGGTGAGATTTATGGTAAAGCTCAGCATGGTGCTTTAAACTTACAAATTGCTACACTCGCAGACACTAAATTGATTGCTCGGGCTCAAAAACAGGCTAAAAAATTCGCAAGCACAAGTATAAACCTGTTACAATATAAGCAACTGGCCACTGAAATTCATTATTATCAGCGCCTAACAACATTAAATTAGAGGCAAATACATATATGTATGCAGGAACAACTCTTCGTCGCCGATCCGGTAAGATAGCTGGAGTTCATCAAAAAATTGATCGTGTCGCTCGATATAAATTAAATAAGTATATTCCAAGGTCAATTAAATTTCCTGAAATTAAATCAATTCTTTATTTTGAAGGTAATAATGGGCCTGATGCGATAAAATATTCTAATCCAGCAAGTGATAAGCCGTGGCATTTTATCGACCCGACTAAGTCGAATGATAGAGTTCTTCTTGATATTATGAATAGTCATATCGTTAATTTATCAAACGCTTTAAGGATTAGCGATACTATACGGGCTTCTTTTGAGGCTGCTTGGTTGGCTCACGCTGTTGTTGACGGTTTAACTCCAGCTCATCATTATCCACTGAATGATAAGATCGAGGAATTGTGGGGTAAGCCTCGCAAAGAAATTGTCGGAAACAAGGCTACTAAAAGTATCATACATGGCAGCAATCGACGAGATACGATATCAAAAAATTGGGAATATTATGGCGCGGGCGGTGTTATGACTAGTCATCTTATGTTTGAAATAGGTATCGCAACCGCTATTTCTGCTGATAAGTTTAAATTTAGTGGTCCTAATACTTTTGATATAGGTCATTTAAAACGGAATGGTTTTGAAATTCAATTTATGCAATCTTTACACAAGATAAATGATATTAAAATGTATGAAGACTTTGTAAAAAATGGTTGGACTCGACGTTTAATGCTAAAGATAAAAAAAATTTTAATACCTGAGATTATTAAGATTGTTTCATTGGCTTGGTATCAGGCTATACTTATGTCAAAGGATACCAAAAAATGAATTTACGTATAATTTCAGGAAAATTTGGTGGTCGTATTATTCAGGCGCCAATTGGCAAGACGACACATCCGATGGGTGAGCGTGTTCGTGGGGCATTGTTTAATATAATAAAAGATGAGCTTCAAGATACACAAGTTTTAGATGCTTTTGCTGGTACAGGTTCGCTTGGGTTAGAGGCTGTTAGTCGTGGCGCGGCACTAGCTACGTTTATAGAGAGAGATAAAAGTACCGTTAAAGTGCTAAATAGTAATATTAATATGCTTGATGTTGTTGAATATACAACGGTAATTCAAGCTGAATTAACTACATGGATTGATAAAAATCAAGATAAATTTTACGATGTTATTTTTGTTGATCCACCTTATGATGATTTACAGTTATCCACAGTCTCACGACTAGCTGGTCTATTGAGATTAAATGGGCTTATGGTATTATCATACCCAGGTAAGGGTGAGGTGCCGCTCATAATGGGAGTTGTTGTGGTGGACAATCGTAGTTACGGAACAGCGGCTCTAGCGTTTTACCGTAAAAAATAGCGACCGAGAGGTCGCTATTTTTTTGTGAACATATATATTGGTACGCGAGAGAAGATTCGAACTTCCACATCTTTACAGATACTAGCACCTGAAGCTAGCGCGTCTACCATTTCGCCACTCGCGCATATACACTTAATGTCTAGCATAGCTATAATTATAGAGTTTTTCAATATTGACTTTAATCTCGTGGTGAATATTTAGCAAAGTTTGCCAAATTATAATCAGGGTTTAATTGCGAAACTAATGTTTTTAAGTCGGTTTTTTGCTTGACCCCGGGGTTCATTGTGTTAAATGGATCAAAAGCCTCACGTATTTGAGCATATAAATCTAGCAAACTATCGTCTATGTGTGAATACGCCGCTATTGACTTTAACCGTCCTTCACCCGATTCTGTCGATAGGTTGCCCTCATATTTTGTGACTAATTCAGCATAATCATTTAATAATTTAAACACTTTTTGCTTATCACCAACACGGTGTAGCTGCATTATAGGCCTAGCGTGTATAACTCCGTTAAGCCATTGAATGGTAATAGGCAACGAAATATGATGCTTAATAGCTAGCTCTTTTATTGCGGAAATAAATTCTTCGCGTACATTTGCAGGAATTGAAGCACCGTCAATTAATGATGGCATTGATGTTTCTTTAACTTCTGGCTGTAAAATAACCGAACTGACTTCATGTATAGCGTAGAGTTCTTCAATTGCATAGTCTGTGCTGGTAAAAATAGTTGATTCAAATTTTGCTAGCTTTTTGATAGTATGTTTCATTTTGCGATTGCGTACACTATCGTTGAAATCATTGAAGCTGACAAATAAAACCGTACTAACCTTGGCTTCTGCGTTATTTTTTTGGAATATGTATTTTTTACCACAAGCGTTAGCTGTATCAAACAATTCACTGTCTATTAATTCAAGAGATGAAGGCTTTAATTTAGCAATTAAATCAGCTGCGTCTCGTGCGATTTCTTCGTTGCTAAAAGTAGCAACTAGTGCTAATTCTTCGTTGTTATAGAAATCGGTTCTTAACACAATTTCCGATATAATACCTAAGGTTCCTTGATTTCCTATAAATAGGGGGGTTAAATCAAACGATCCATCGCGTTGCTTGACTTTTGCTATACCAGGATAGCCGATATTGTCGTTTGACTTAATGTCTATTTTATCAGCGATTAATTGTTGATTGTCTTCGATTATTCCATCGATTTTGCGATATAAGTCACCTTCGAATGTTTGTAGGCCTTTCTTTTTGTCGAGTTCTCGTTTATTTATTCGATTTGATTCGATAAGGTCGCCATTGGCGAGTACGATCTCTAAACGCTTTACCCAGTTGCCTGTTTGACCATAACAACCGGACATAGCTCCGCTCGCATTGTTTGCAACCGCGCCGCCTATTGTGCTATACGAATAAGATGATGGGTAAGCAGGGATAATCATTCCGTGTGACTTAAGGGTGTCGTTTAAAGCCCCAAAGCATACTCCAGGTTGGACATGTACAAATTGATCCTTGTTCTTAAAGTTAATATAAATAATATCATTTAGATGAGCAACTGTGTTTATTATTATACCTTTACCAATGGCGGCACCTGTTTGATCGGAACCTCCACCGCGAGTGGTGATAGGCATAATATGACCTTTTTCAGCTAGTTGCCATGTAAATCTGGCTACTTTGCGCATGTCATTAGTTGTTCGAGGGCTGACTATTAGTTCTGGCGTTATATTTAATATACTTCCGTCGGTTGAAAAGTACTTTCGTGTAGATTCAGCGCTAGTTACTTCGCCTAGAATATGCTCATTTAGATATTGCGCGATTTTATTCATATCTTTAACCTTATTCTCCTGTCATCGATTACTATATTTATGATAACACAAGCGATATAATCAGTGTTACATTTGACCCTTTATTGGACGGGGAATGTTTGATATAATACCATAGTTACCATAAGATATGCGGATGTGGTGGAATTGGTAGACACGCTAGCCTTAGGAGCTAGTGCCGCAAGGCGTGAAGGTTCAAGTCCTTTCATCCGTACCAACAAAAAATGACAGTTTAATACTGTCGTTTTTTGTTGGTTTTATGACGATTGATTTGAAGCTTCGCCCAAGCGTTAAGGCGAGAACTGCTAGTGTTAGTCCACTGGACGTACCTTATAGTCAGTAGTCAATACATTATAAAAAGACCCAGGCTGGATGCCTGGTATCTTCCTAGACAGCATACGCTAAATGTGGGAGTTGGGTCATCCATTATAAAAAAGCTAAACTCTAGCTGGAATTGCTAGCTTGAAGTCTTAAAACTCGGATATTCAGTCGATGGTTTGAAGAAAAGATAAGACACTGCAACTTATTGGTTGAAACAAACTAGCAGTGGTACTTATGTGTAGAAATTTATATACAAAGATCGCTTTGATTTATTTACTAATAGTTATCTATTCTTACTCTATAAATCCAGCTAATACACTTAAACTATGCTCAACTAACGTATCAAAATTATGACATGCTAACCAATTTTTATGAATTATTTTTCGGAATTTATGATGATTTTTTATATAACCTATTTCTGCGAAGTCTGCTGGAGGAACAGCTTCATCGTCAATAATAACCGTCAGTGACTCTTTTAGATAATCAAAATCACCATCCGAAAGCTTAGATACTGGCGAATTTGTGTTATTTATCTAATAATGAATAAACTGAAAATGCAACACTTCGTGCAAGAAAGTGTTAACTAGATTGTCATCATTATAGACATTAAAATAAAAATAGCCTTTGTTTGAATCGTAAGGACAACGCGGAAAAGTAGTTAAATAAACCTTATAATAGTTAAAGTGAAGTGGCTTATTGGTAACTTTTTCTATCCACTTACATGCTGAATCAAATTTTGGCGAAAATTCATCAGTAATCTTTTTTGTTTTGTTTTTAAGAAAACAGCGTTTTGTTTGTAAAAGTCATTAATAAACATTTTAATCTCCATTTTTGCATCTTTGCCTGATAATTCAGAAATTTTATCAAAAAACGCCAGAAAGCGTCCCGATAAGCTACTACGCCACGAAAAACCATGAAAAATTGGATGTACTAAGCTCGCATCTTGTCAGTTCCAATCGTCGTGTATCTTATCGAATATAACGTTAAATTTATATTTCATTATTTCTTATAATATTACAAAAAACTTTGAAATGAAAACATTTCGAGTATATGATGTAGTGTTTTATCGCAGTTGTTTGTTGTGAAGACGATATTTTTTAAGGCTTTAGTCTTTTTTAAGCAGTTTTAAATTTTATTTATATGATTGTGTTGTATAAAGTTAATATTTATGTTAAAACGATTGTACGAACCTTAAAAAATTAAATACTTTTTTGTAATTTATACTTTTATCGAGAAAGGCGCATTGGCTTTATATATGAAGCTGTTGTGCCTTTCTCGCTATGTTTGTTGTTAATAACAAACAACTAGTGAAATTTAATGGTAGATAAGGACGTGGACTTTATGTTTTTTAATCACAAAAAGGTGATTGCAGATTTAGATCTTTTAGAGACTCTCAATCAACATGAGTTTGGGTACGAAAAACAACAGGATAATATGCAGGGATTGATCGACAGCGGACGACTGGGCGGTATTCCGGGGATTTTTGTTCCACCGGGTGTGCCTAGTGCGAAGGATCTTCCCCCTGGTGGAATTTGGGTGCTCGCCATTTATCTGCCGGCCATGAACGGCAAAAGCGGCGTTCAATGTACTCTTGATTTACTTAATGAAGTTTGCCAATTAACTGATCGGTGTGATGTTAAGGTTAGTCTAATACCTGGGCTTACTCATCGTCCTGGCGTTCGTTGGGAAATAGTTAAACCTTGCGCAAATATGGGCAAGGCGATTACTACATGTCGAAAGCATACTACTTTGGAGTATCGACTGTCTCATGCTGATTTACTCTCCATGATTTTCCATTTCCCAGATTTAATTAAGAATATACCGGGTAATTTAGACATAAATTTAGGCGGATACATAGGCCTTAACCCTAAGGGTCTTGATTACCATAATTCGGTATATATAGGCAAAGATTCTAAAAATAGGGCAGTCCTTCATATTGGTTGGGAAGAGTCACAGGACCCTAATAGATATTGTCCAGTTACGGCCTTGTTCCTGTGAATATATAGAGTGCGTGAGTATTTATTTTTTTAGTTTGTTGCCCGGTATTATTTATATCGGGCTTTTTCATGTTTAAATTAGAGTTATAGCTGTTGCTTTTTATGCAACTTTGTGATATAAAAATAAGGTACCTTAATAATCTAAGTATTTTAAAAGCTCTTTACGCTTATTGAGTTTGACGCTGTGGTATTTTTTGAAAAGATATTACTGTGCCAAGCTCGATATATTCGAGAAAATTTGATGGCAAGGAGGGTAAAAGATATGTCTTTGCAAAAAACACGTATTAATACTTATTCTGGTTTTTCGGTTACAAATGTCCCATCGATTTCTTTTAATGAAATGTTAAATCGAATTAGGGCAAATAGTTTTGTTGAATCCGAACCTGTAATTAGTGATTTTGATGGTGGTAATGGGCATTTTTTAATTAATTTACCAAAGAATAGTAATTCAGAGGAGTTTTTAGCTAAAATATGCTCAGATCTTAAGGATTCATGTGGTAAGCCTATAGATATGAGTAAGGTTTTTGTAGAAGAAAGGCTATTACCTGAAGGATGGGCGGAATTTGTAATAGATTCTGGTTTTTGTAAGCATAAGAAGATTATGCTAAAAAATAAATATCAATATCGTTGTGATGTTGGTGTAGAATTATTATATTTGTTCCAAATATACCCTGAAGCTAAAGAGTATTATTTAACATTGTTTGGATTCATACCATTACAAATCTATTATAGCTTTGATGATAGTGGGACCAAAAAAGATGCTATCCTGCAGATAAGCATCGATAAGAAGACAAAGGAAATGTTATTCGCCGTAGTTTCACGGAAAAGTTTAGACGATTTTTCTGTTTGCATTAGAGATATAAACTTAGATTATTAAGATAACCCCAGTGTTAAAAGCACTGGGTTTTTTTATCCAAAAATATTTAGGATATAATGAAGTGTATGAATAAACCTGAAATTGGCGTAGGCCCGCACCAAAAACCTTGGCCAGATGATACTAAATACGATTTAGGTTTATTAGAGAATGGCGATCGGCGTAACGTATTAGACAAATATCGTTATTGGACTGTCGAAGCTATTAAAGCCGACTTAGATAACTCTAGATGTAAACTGCATATTGCAATTGAAAATTGGCAACACGATTTAAATATTGGCACAATCGTACGTGCTGCAAATGCTTTTAATGTCGAGACGGTGCATATTGTTGGTAAACGTCACTGGAACCGACGAGGGGCGATGGTTACAGATAGATATATGAATATTATTAACCATGATACTGTTTGGTCTTTTTATAATTTTATGCAAAATGAGAATCGGGAAATTATTGCTGTTGATATTATCCCTAATGCAATCCCTTTATCCGATACTACGCTCTCCGAAGATGTTGTGTTGGTATTTGGCGGCGAAGGTCCCGGTCTTAGTCCTGAAATGCAAAAAATTGCAGACAAAATAGTTATGATCGAGCAATTTGGCTCGACAAGGTCAGTTAATGTTGGTGTTGCAGCTGGGATTGCAATGTATGTTTGGACTCAACAAAATATACTAAAACGCTAGTACTGGGTTTTGACTGCGCTAGATATAGTGTTTTTCAGATGTAATATTGGTCCGAGGGGTTGCAATAAACTAGCAAAAATGACAAAATTATATCTAATGAAGGCTTTATCATCACAACCATACAAAGGCACGCGCGATTATTATCCCGAGGACAAACGGGTCCAAAATTATATATTTTCAGTTTGGCATAAAGTTGCTAAATCTTTCGGCTATGAGGAGTATGGTGCTTCTATATTAGAGCCGCTTGAGATATTTGTTGCAAAAAGCGGTCAAGAGCTTGCGAATGAACAAACCTATAGTTTTACTGATCGCGGCGGTCGATTGGTTGCGATTCGTCCTGAAATGACACCCACCGTTAGTCGCATGGTTGCCGCTAGGCGTCAAGAGTTGGCATATCCTGCGCGTTTATATTCGATAGCTAATGTTATGCGCTATGAACGTCCGCAACGTGGTCGTGAGCGTGAGTTTTGGCAACTAAATGTTGATATATTTGGTGATGACAGTGTAAATGCCGAAGCAGAGATAATTATGGTATCAGATAATGTCATGAAGGAATTTGGCGCTAAATCTGATGACTACATAATTAAAATTAACAATCGCAAGCTAATAAATTTTGTAATGGCGCAATATCTTGGTCTGGACGTAACTCAAGCGCAAGCTATGGTTAAATTATTTGATCGCAAAAATAAAATCAGTGAACAAGATTTTGTCGATCAAGCTGGTGAAATTTTTGGTGATCAATCAGTTGTTGGTCTGCAAAAGATCAATAGTCTGCTAAAGGCAACTAGCATGGCTGACTTGCCAGAAGAGGTTAGAAATAGCTCTAGCGTGCATGAGATTCAAGCATTATTTACGTTATTGGAACGAGCTGGTGTTAAGAGCCTAGTTTTTGATATCACTTTAATGCGCGGACTCGATTATTACACCGGAATGGTATTTGAAGTATTTGATACTAATCCAGAGAATAGCCGTTCACTATTTGGCGGTGGTCGTTACGATGGATTGGTTGGAATGTTTGGAGCTGAACCAATATCAGCCGTAGGGGTAGCGCCTGGTGGCACGATGATGGAGTATTTTCTTGAGGTTCATAACTTATTGCCAGAGTCACGATCTACGACTGATATTTATGTTGCGGTCTTAGGCGATGTTGCCCGCGAGGCTGGTAATCTGGCTCGTGAGCTTCGAAGCGCTGGTATTAATGTCGAATTAAATATGTCTGATCGTAAGCTTGATAAACAAATTAAAAATGTACTAAAAAAGGCTATTCCCTATATACTATTTATTGGAGAAGAAGAAGTTAAGGCCGGTATTTATACATTAAAAAATATTGCTAGCGCTCAAGAAAAGAAACTGAGCATTGCTGAAATCGTAGAATTAATTAAGGAGTAAATTATGAAAACATCTGTAAAATATGAATCTGATACCAAGGCTAAAGTAACGATTACTTTAGACGTTGAACAATTGGCAATTGCTGAACAGGTAGCTAAAACTAAATTGGCTCGTGACGTTAAAGTTCCTGGTTTTCGTAAGGGAAAATCTCCTGTTAGCGTAGCTGCCAAGAATATTGACCCCCAAGCTTTGCAAGATCAAGTTCTTGATAATGCAATTAGTAAAGCTGTTGCTGAAGCCTTTTTGAAGAACGAGATTCAAGCACTTGACCGTCCTATAGTAGAAGTTAAAAAATATGTTCCAGGTGAAACGCTTGAATTTACTGCTGAAGCTGAAATATTACCTAAGATTGAGCTAGGTGATTATAAGAAATTAAAATCTACAGTTGAAAAAATTTCGATTAGTGCTGATGAAATAAACGAAGTTATTGAGCGAATGCGTAAAGGTCTTGCTGAGAAGAAGGAAGTAAAACGTGCTGCTAAAGATGGAGACGAAGCAATTATTGACTTTATCGGTAAAAAAGATGGTGTGGCTTTTGACGGAGGAACCGGCAATGATTATCCGTTAACGCTTGGGTCTAATCAGTTTGTTCCAGGTTTTGAAGAAGGGGTTGTTGGCCATAAAGCAGGCGAGACTTTTGATTTGAAATTAACCTTCCCAGATAATTACGGCTCGGCTGAACTAAAGGGCGCTAAAGTTACATTTACTACTACGCTAAAGTCTGTTAATGAAGTCGTATTGCCAGAAATTGATGATAAGTTTGCAGCTAAGGCTGGTCCTTTTAAAACAGTCGCTGAATTAAAAGCTGACATTAAACGAGAACTTACTAACCAAAAAGAGCATGAAGCTAATGAAAAGTTAAAAGATAATTTAGTTTCGCAGCTAGTCGCTGCCAGTAAAGTGCCGGTTCCTGAAATTTTAATTGCCGACCAAATGAAATCAATTGAACAGGATTTTACTAATAATTTAATGTATCAAGGCCTTTCGATCGAGCAATATCTAGAGAATAATAGCTTTGAATCAAAAGAGAAATGGTTAGAAACTGAAGTTAAGGCTGTTGCTATAAAGCGAGTTCAGGCGGGTTTGGTACTTGCTGAATTGAGTAAAGCTGAAAAGATTAAAGCAACGACTGCTGAGTTTGACGCTCATGTTGAGACATATCGACAGAAATATGCTAAAAATCCAGAAGCTTTAAAGCAATTTGAACAACCCGAAGTTCGTCGCGATATCGCTAATCGTTTACTAACAGAGAAAACCGTTGATTTATTAGTTGCTTTTAATACTAAAAAATAATTTTTCCTACCCCATTCGGCTCCGCTAGTCTTTTCTAGTAGGAGCCTTTTTTTTGACTATTTTATTTATCTAAATTATTAAAATATTTATCAGTGTTATAATGAATAATATGAACAAACCATCTAATTACTTAGTGCCAACAGTTATTGAAAAGACTTATGACGGTGAGCGAGCTTTCGATATTTATTCGCGATTGCTTAATGAGCGAATTATTTTCTTGGGCGAAGAAGTGAATGAGCATACGGCGAATATAGTTGTCGCTCAATTGATTCATTTGGCTTATTCTGATCCGAAAAAGGACATAAAATTATATATCAATAGCCCTGGCGGTAGCGTATATGACGGTATGGCGATTTATGACACAATGCAGTACATTACACCGGACGTTCAAACGATTGGCATTGGGCTGCAAGCTAGTATGGGTGCATTTTTGCTCTCAAGCGGCACAAAGGGCAAGCGATTTGCGTTGCCCCATAGCAAAATTATGATCCATCAGCCTAGCCATGGTACCAGAGGCAAGATAACTGATATGGAAATTGACTTAAAGGAGGGAATGGCTATTAAAGAAATGCTGGCTATTCTGTTAGCTAAAAATACCGGTCAAAAGTTATCAAAAGTTAAAATTGATATGGAACGTGATTATTGGATGACAGCTGAAGATGCTAAAGCTTATGGATTGATTGACGAAGTTATCGCAAAATCTTAGTTGTTGTGCTTTTTATCCAAATATCATAAGTTGTTGTATGTATCTATTGACTATTTGACCTTCATGCCTTATAATTAGCCACAAGAAGTAGTGTAGCTGTGGTTATCTGTGTCTTTTTGCGCGAGTGGCATCGTACGAAAAGCTGACTACAGTTAAGGGAATCTTCGGCGCCAAAGAACCCCTAATAACTAAATAACTAATTGCAAGGAGCAGCAACATATGGCAAAAGCAAAGCCTAGTAGCACTAAGCGTGTATTCTTTACGGACGGAGATACATCGTTACCCTTACCAAATTTAATTGCTCATCAAAAAGACAGTTGGCGCGAGTTCGTCGAAACAGGTCTTAGCGAAATTTTTTCAGAGCTGAATCCAATTGATGACTACACTGGCCAAAAGCTTTCTTTGAGGTTTAAGGACTATGCATTTCAAGATCCAAAGACTAATGAGCAAAATGCCAAAGAAAACAATTTAACGTTTGATGCACCTTTGCATGCTAATGTTGAGTTGACTAATAAAGTAACCGGTGAAGTTAAAGAGCAAGAAATTTACTTGGGTGATTACCCATGGATGACTGATCGGGGTACATTTATTATAAATGGTACAGAACGTGTAGTTGTATCTCAACTTATTCGTAGTGCTGGCGTTTTCTTTACTGCTGATAAATCAGCGACTCGTAATTATTATGGAGCTAAAGTTATTCCAGGTCGTGGTGCATGGTTAGAGATTGAAACAGCTGCGAATGGTGTTATTTACGTAAAAATTGATCGTCGTCGTAAATTGCCAATTACAACATTACTTAGGGCGCTTGGTTGCAGTAAAACCTCCGAAATTAAAAGTCTTTTTGAAGATATTGATACAGGTGAAGTCAAATATATTGATGCCACATTAGAAAAAGACTTAGCTCGTGGATCAAATGAGGCTTTGATTGAAGTTTATCGACGTTTGCGACCAGGTGACCTTGCCACCGTTGATAACGCACGTAGTATGATCGAGCGTATGTTCTTTGATTTCAAACGATTTGATTATAGCCGTGTTGGTCGTTACAAGCTAAACCAAAGATTGGGCTTGGACTTACCTAATACAACTGAAAATCGTGTTTTCCAGGTTAGTGATTTAGTTGCTATCATTCGTGAAATTATTCGAATGAATAACTCTCAAGAAAAACCTGATGATATTGACGCCTTGTCAAATCGACGCATTAAATTAGTTGGTGAATTAGTCTCACGCCAGTTCCGTGTTGGTATGCTTCGTATGCAGCGTAACGCTATGGATCGAATGAGTATGATTGATATCGAGAATGTAACTCCTGGGCAATTAATTAATGCTCGTCCAGTTGTTGCTGCTGTTCGTGAGTTTTTCGCTAGTTCACAACTCTCACAATTAATGGATGAGACAAACCCTCTATCCGAGCTTTCACATAAACGTCGTTTAAGCTCTATGGGCCCTGGCGGTTTATCACGAGAGCGTGCTGGGTTTGATGTTCGTGATGCGCATCCAACGCACTATGGACGTCTTTGTGTGGTTGAAACTCCAGAAGGCGCTAACATTGGGTTGGTCCTTAACTTGGCTTCATATGCTCGCGTTAACGAATATGGATTTATCGAGACTCCATACTTAAAAGTTAAGAATAATAAAGTCACTAAGGAAATTGTCTATCTTGATGCAGCTCAAGAAATAACTGAGGTTATTGCTGATGCTAGCGTTGAATTAAATAAAGACGGTTCGTTTGCTAACGAACGAGTTAGTGCTCGAAACGGGATTTTACCAGAGCAGGTTGATTCAAGCGAGGTTACTTATGTAGATGCAGCTCACAAGCAGATTCTTGGATCTTCAGCTGCATTGATTCCATTTATCGAGAAAAATCGTGTTGACCGATCTTTGACTGGCTCTGCTATGCAAAAACAAGCTGTGCCTTTGTTGCAACCAGGTTCACCTATTGTTGGTACTGGTATCGAAGGTGAGATTGCTAGAAATACTAGTCAATTGATTGTTGCAAGTGGCGATGGTGAAGTTGTTCGAGCTGATGGAGATGAAATTCATGTTAAGTACGCAGATGGCGTTAAAGTCTATGGATTAGTTCATTTTGCAAAAAGCAATGACGATCGCTCAATCAACCAAAAAGTTCGTGTTGAGCGTGGTCAAAAGGTTAAAGCCGGAGATATATTAATTGAAGGTGCCTCTATTGCTGATGGTGAGTTAGCTCTTGGTCGTGATTTGATGGTTGCCTTTATGCCATGGGGTGGTTACAACATGGATGACGCTATTGTTCTGTCGAATCGTTTGGTGCGTGATGATGCTTTAACTAGTATTAATATTAAGGATTATACAATTGAAGTTCGTGAAACTAAGATTGGAAATGAAATAGTAACTAGAGATATTCCAAACGTTAGTGAAGATTCACTTCGACATCTAGATGAAAACGGTATTGTTCAAATTGGATCAGAAGTTAAATCTGGTGATGTATTGGTTGGTAAGATTACACCAAAGGGTGAGCAAGAATTATCAAGTGAAGAACGGCTGTTGCGTGCTATCTTTGGTGAAAAAGCTAAAGATGTTCGTGATACCTCATTACGTATGAATAACTCTGGTGGTGGTAAAGTTGTTGGAGTTAAAGTCTTTAGCCGTGAGAACGGCAATGAACTAAAGGCTGGTGTTTTGATGCAAGTTCAGATTTTTGTTGCTCAGTTTCGCAAGATTAGTGTTGGTGATAAGTTAGCTGGACGACATGGAAATAAGGGCGTTGTTGCCAAGATACTTCCTATCGAAGATATGCCTTACATGGAAGACGGAACACCAGTTGATGTTGTTTTGAATCCACTTGGTGTGCCATCTCGTATGAACATTGGGCAGTTGTTCGAGACTCACCTTGGAATGGCAGCTCGGGCACTTGGATATAAGGTTGCAACACCTCCTTTTAATGGTGTTCCTAACGAGACTATTGGTGATGAGCTTGAAAAAGCTGGTTTTGCTCGTGATGGTAAATCTCAACTTTACGATGGTCGTGATGGTAATGCCTTTGAAGAACGTACAACCGTTGGTATCATGCACATGATTAAACTTCATCACATGGTCAGCGATAAGATTCATGCTCGTTCGACTGGTCCATATACAATGGTTACTCAGCAACCACTTGGTGGTAAAGCTCAAAATGGTGGTCAGCGATTTGGAGAGATGGAAGTATGGGCGCTTGAAGCTTATGGCGCTGCTGCAACACTTCAGGAAATGATTACAATTAAATCTGATGATGTATATGGTCGAGCCAAGGCTTATGAATCAATTATTAAGAATGAACCAATTGTTGGTCCAAAATTACCTGAATCATTTAACGTGTTAGTTAAAGAGCTCCAGGGATTAGGTTTACGCGTTGATTTACTTGATGAGTCTGAAGGTGCAATTGTTGATGCTGATGCCTTTGAGGATGCCGATGTGGTTGAAAGTATCAATAGCACTGAAGACATACAAGATATCGAAGTTTTAGAAGATTTAAATGAAGTAGATAAAATAGAGCAAGCAGCAGAGATAAAGGAGGAGGCGTAATATGTCACGAGTAATCGCAACTAATGGAATCGCTGACTTTAATGCAATCCGTTTGACGGTTGCCAGTCCAGAAGACATTTTAAAGTGGAGTAACGGTGAGGTTACTAAGCCTGAGACTATTAATTATCGAACTCAAAAGCCAGAACGTGATGGTTTGTTCTGTGAGCGTATTTTTGGTCCAGTTAAAGACATAAATCCACACGATAATAAGCTAAAGGGTGTTCGTTCTCGTGAAGCCGCTATTGATAAAAATGGTGAGTTAATTACCAAATCTATTGTACGTCGCGAACGAATGGCTCACATAACATTAGCTGCTCCTGTCGCTCATATTTGGTTTATGCGCGGTACGCCAAGTGCAATTAGCTTGCTTTTAGGTATTACTGTCCGTAACCTTGAGCGTATTGCCTATTTTGCTACATACGTAATCTTGAATGCTGATGATGAAAAGCGAGATCAATACATATCCGACCTTGAAGCCGAGACCGAAGCAGGTCGTGTTGCAATAAAGATTCGTTATGAGCGTGAAGCTGGTGCTGAAGATGCTGATGTTAAGGCTTTGGCTACACAACAATCAGCTGAGCTAGAAGATCTAAATGAATCATGCTTAGTTAAAAAAGCACAACTTAATAGCTTAGTAAAAGGGGCGTTGATTACTGAGGTTGATTTCCGTAATTTGCCAGAAGAGTATGAAGAGCTAGTTGAAGTCGGTATGGGCGGAACAGCTTTAAAGAAAATGCTTGATGAAATTGATTTAGCTACTTTGATTGCTCGTCTTTCTGAAGAAGCTACTGGTGCCAAAGGCCAACGCGAAAAGAAACTATTAAAGCGGTTGAAGATGCTTGAGGGTATGCAATCGGCGGGTATCAAGCCTAATAGTCTTGTCTTAACCGTTATACCTGTTATTCCACCAGACTTACGTCCGATGGTTGTACTTACCGGTGGCCGTTTTGCCACTAGTGACTTAAACGATTTATATCGTCGTGTTATTAATCGTAATAATCGTTTGAAAAAGTTGATGAGTCTTAATGCACCTGAAGTTATCTGTCGCAATGAGATGCGTATGCTTCAAGAAGCAGTTGATGCTTTGATTGATAATAGCGCCGCTAAGGGAAATCGTGCAGTTAATGCTGCTGGTGGACGTCGTCGCTTAAAGTCAATTAGCGATATGCTAAAAGGTAAACAAGGTCGTTTCCGCCAAAACTTGCTTGGAAAACGTGTTGATTATTCCGGTCGTTCAGTTATTGTTGTTGGTCCAAAGCTTAAGATTAATGAGTGTGGCCTACCAAAACAAATGGCGCTAGAATTATTTAAACCATTTATTATTAGTTGGTTAATACGTGGTGAACACGCATATAATATTCGTTCAGCTACGCGTTTGATTGAATCTGGTGATTCGCTTGTTTGGGATGCTCTTGATTCTGTTATTGATGGCAGGTATGTTCTTTTGAATCGTGCTCCATCGCTTCACCGTTTGTCAATTCAGTCTTTCCAGCCAGTTCTTGTTGAAGGCAAGGCTATACAGCTTCATCCGCTTGTTGCTAATGGATTTAACGCTGATTATGATGGTGACCAGATGGCAGTTCATTTGCCTCTTTCAGACGCTGCACAACGAGAAGCTCGTGAGCTAATGTGTGCAACTAATAATTTACTAAAACCTGCTGATGGTTCTCCGGTCTTAAGTATCGGCCAGGATGTTGTTCTTGGTAATTATTATTTAACTTATGAGAAAATAAGTGCTCAGACAAAAGAAGTTAAAGCGTATAGCTCGGTTTATGAAGCTGAGATGGCATATGATAATGGATATTTAAAACTACAGAGTCCAATTCGTATTAATTTCAAAGGCGAACTTCGCAATACTACCCTTGGACGTGTCTTCTTTAATGAGATTTTACCAGAAGATTATCCGTTTGATAATTCAATTCAGAATAAAAAGCAATTGAAACGCGTATTGGCTAAAATTTTTGAAGATTACAGTGCCGAAATAACTGCCCAGACTGCTGATCGAATGAAAGGCTTGGCCTTCCGTTTTGCAACTATTGCAGCTGTATCAACTGGTAAAGATGATTATGTTCAGTTTGACGAGATTGGTGAGTTTGTGGCTGAAGGTGATGCTAAAACGACACTTATTTCTGAACAGTTTGACCAAGGTCTAATTACTGACGAAGAGCGTCATAGCTTAACTATCGCTACTTGGCGTTCAGTCGATCATAAGATTGCTGAATTTATGCAAGAGCAGCTAAAAAATCAAGATACTAGTATTAGCGTTATGGTTAATTCTGGTGCTCGTGGTACTATTTCGAATGTTAAATGGGCTTCGGCTATGATTGGTATTGTGGTTGATTCATCTAACCATGAGATCGAACTTCCAATTCGCTCAAACTACAAAAAAGGCCTTAGTTCTCTTGAACAGTTTGTTCAGACTCGTGGTGCTCGTAAGGGTTTGATTGACACAGCTCTTAAGACTGCTGATGCTGGATATCTAACTCGTCGTTTGGTTGATGTATCTCAAGACGTATTTACAGTAAAAGATACTGACGATAGTGATGATGACGGATTTTCAATTTACCGTAATGAAACTGAATTGACTATGATCGATTTCAGTAATAGGCTAGTCGGTCGATTTACGGCAGAAGAAATACCTGGTTATATCGGTAATGACGAGCTAATTACACGAAGTATTGCTAGTGCTATTGACGCTGATCCTGAAATTACAAGTGTCAAAATTCAATCTGTACTTACAACCAAGAATTTACGTGGTATACCTTGTAAGAGCTACGGTATCGACATGTCAACTAACAAGATAATTGATGTTGCTCAGCCGGTTGGTGTTATTGCCGCTCAGTCTGTCGGTGAACCTGGTACTCAGCTAACCCTAAAGACTTTCCACCTTGGTGGTGAGGCTGGCGGCGATATTACCCAAGGTTTACCTCGCGTTGAAGAGTTGTTCGAGGCTCGTACACCAAAGGGACAAGCTTATATGACTGAAGTAACTGGTTTGGTTGACTTGTGGGAAGATGGCAAAAAATATATTGTTCAGGTTACTCCAGAATCTGGTCATGTCGAGAGGATTCCTTTGGACGGCCGTATTGCTACAGTTAGGTCTGAGAGTAATGTAAAGGTTGGTGACGTATTAGCAACGGGAGAGGGTGAGTCAAAGCCTTTGACTGCTCCATTTGATGGTGTAGTTGAGGTTACCGACAATATGATAATACTTGCTGCAAATGCCGGTTCACCTGTTCGATACGAGATACCTAATGTTAATAAGGTTGTAGTATCAGCTGGTGACGTCGTCGAAGCGGGTGACCGTTTAACTTCCGGTTCTCTTAACTTACGTGATTTAATGCGTTTGAAGGGCACAGAGGCAACTCAGCGTTATATTATTAACGAAGTTTTGCATATTTATGCTGCACAAGGTCAAGATGTTGCTGACAAACATCTTGAAATCATAGTTCGTCAAATGTTTAGCCGTGTCCAAATTGAAGATCCGGGTGATGGTACTTTTGTTTCTGGTGATATTGTATCAAAGGCTTCAGTTGTTGAAGCTAATACTGAGCTTGCAGCTGCAGGCAAAGAATTAGTTGGTTATACTCAGTTATTGCTTGGTATTACTAAAGTTTCGATTTGGTCAGATAGCTTCCTATCGGCAGCTTCATTCCAGGATACAACTCGCGTTTTGATCAGTGCTGCTATTAGCGGACGCATTGATAGATTGCATGGTTTGAAAGAGAATGTAATCATTGGTCACAAGATTCCAGTTGGAACTGGTGCTGAAGGTTACAAGCCCGTAGACTCTATCGCTGATATATCACAAGAAATTGCTGATAATATCGACTTAGAAGTTTAATAGCTAGCGGACAACAAAAACCTGGAGTCATTAGGCTCCAGGTTTTTTGTTACCAACTGATTAACAGGGTTCGGTTAGTAATTAATTGCAGTTGGTTTGTTTTTTAACCCATTCCGTTTATATCTAGCTTATGAGGATCAAAGAAAAGCTACAGCCTCTGCCTTACAATCAGATTTAAATAATGCATCTAAGCAATTAAAACTATGTTATACGCTCTATGACGGCATGGTGAGCAAGTACAAGCTAGTTGCTTAATTTTGATTTATTTGTTATAATTACAAACGAGTTTACTCTTGTCGGGCTAACGAATTATTTGAATGTGTACAAATTTGTTAGAGCTGACAAGTACGACACAGAGCGAACATGCTGAGTTCGATCTGTAAATCGGATATTACATCCAATATTATAAGTTATAAAATTCTCTCTTAAGGAGTGTTAATGCCAACAATCAATCAATTAGTGCGAAAGCCCCGTAAGATTGCGATTAAAAAGTCAAAATCTCCTGCGCTTGGCAAAATTCATAACGCACTAAAAACTCGTTATTACGAGCAAAATAGCCCACTTAAACGTGGTGTATGCGTGCGTGTTACTACTAAAACACCTAAAAAACCTAACTCAGCCCTTCGTAAGGTTGCTCGTGTTCGTCTTACTAATCAACAAGAAGTTTGGGCTTACATTGGCGGCGAAGGTCATAACTTACAAGAGCATGCTGTTGTGCTTGTTCGTGGTGGTCGTGTTCCAGATCTTCCAGGTGTTCGTTATCACATCGTTCGTGGTGCGCTTGACCTTCAGGGTGTTTCGAAGCGTAAACAAGGCCGTTCTAAATATGGTACTAAAAAGGAGGACAAATAATGCCTCGTAAAGTAACTGTTAGTTTACAGCGTAAACTTAATCCAGATCGTAAATATCAAAGTGTACTAGTTCAGCGTTTAATTAACAAATCAATGCTTAACGGTAAAAAACTTTTGGCAGAACGTGCTGTCTATGATGCACTTGAAATTGCTGCTAAAAAGCTAAAAAGTGAAAATCCAATTGAGATTTTTGAAAAAGCTTTGGAAAATATTGCACCTAACTTCGAAGTAAAATCTCGTCGTGTTGGTGGTGCTAATTACCAAATCCCTTTTCCAATCCAAGGTCACCGTCAATTACATTATGCCTTTAGTTGGTTAGTTAAAGCTGCTCGTTCTCGTAAAGGTGCGGCGTATTCTCAGCGTTTAGCTCTAGAGATTGTTGATGCTTATAATGAAGCTGGTGGTGCTTTCAAAAAGAAAGAAGACACTCATAAGATGGCTGAAGCCAACCGTGCATTTGCACACTTTGCTCGAACATAGTAACAATTTATAAGAGCTATTTTTCATGGCAAAAATTAATTAATAAAAGGATACAGGAATTTATATGGCAGAAAAGAAAATCCCATTGGTGGATCTTCGCAATATTGGAATTATTGCGCATATTGACGCAGGCAAAACCACTACAACTGAGGCGATTTTATATCGTACCGGTCTTTCTCACAAGATTGGTTTAGTCCATGAAGGTGGAACGACGACTGATTGGATGGACCAAGAGCGTGAACGTGGTATTACTATTACTTCTGCTGCTGTTACGGCGTTTTGGAAGGGTCATAAAATTAATATTATTGACACCCCAGGACATATTGATTTTACCGCTGAAGTTGAGCGTTCATTGCGTGTTCTTGACGGTGCTGTAACTGTATTTGATGGCAAAATGGGTGTTGAGGCTCAGTCCGAGACTGTTTGGCGCCAAGCTAATAAATATAATGTTCCTCGTATTTGTTTTATTAATAAAATTAATCAAACTGGTGGTGATTTTTACAAATCGCTTGAATCTATTCATCGACGTTTAACTAAAAATGCGCTTCCTATTCACTTACCAATTGGTTTTGAAAAAGATATTAATGGAGTTGTCGACCTTATCGACATGAAATCTTATACCTATAAAGATTATTCTGATCACGAGCTTGTTGTTGGTGAAGTTCCTGCTGACATGCTAGAAAAGGCTAAAAACTCTCGAAGCCTATTAGTTGAAGCAGCTGTTGAAGCCGATGATGAGCTGTTTGAGCGATTTCTAGAAAAAGGCGAAGAATCAATTACGATTGACGAGCTAAAGGCTGCTCTTCGTAAACGAGTAATTGCTGGTGATTTTTACCTAGTAAGTGGTGGCGATGGTCGTGGCGTTATTGTTGAAAAGCTTCTTGATTTAGCTGTTGAGTTTTTGCCATCTCCGCTAGATGTTGATTCTACTTGGGGTCAAAATCCAAAAACGGGTGATGAAATTGAACGTAAACCAGATGATAATCAACCTTTGTCGGCATTGGCTTTCAAGATTGCAACCGATCCATTCGTAGGAAAGTTAATTTTTGTACGTGTTTATAGTGGTCGCATGACAGCTGGATCGTATGTCTTAAATGCTACTACCGGCAACAAAGAGCGGGTTGGTCGAATTGTTCGTATGCATGCTGACAAGCGTGAGGAAATTGATTCAATTGGTGCTGGTGATATTGCCGCAGTAGTTGGATTGAAAGATGCATTTACAGGTACGACTCTTTGTGACATTTCAAATCCAATTATTTTGGAATCAATTACATTTCCAGATCCTCCAGTCTCTATTGCCGTCGAACCTAAAACAAAAGCTGACCAAGAAAAAATGGGTATTGCATTGCAACGCCTAGCTGAAGAAGATCCAACTTTCCGTATTCATACTAATGAAGATACGGGTCAGACAATTATGTCAGGAATGGGCGAACTTCATTTAGACATTCTGATTGATAGAATGAAGCGTGAGTTCAAGGTAGAGGCAAATATTGGTGAGCCGCAAGTTGCTTTCCGTGAATCAATTAAGGGCACTTCAGACGTTCAGGGTAAACACGCCAAGCAATCTGGTGGTCGTGGTCAGTATGGTGATGTTTGGGTTAAGTTTGAACCGAATGAGCCAGGTAAAGGTTTCGAGTTTATTGATAAAATCAAGGGTGGTGTTGTTCCTCAGGAATATCGTAAGCCAGTTGAAACCGGTATTCGTGAAACTTTAGACGGCGGTGTTATCGCTGGATATCCAGTTGTTGATGTTAAGGCGACATTGCATGATGGTAGTTACCATGATGTTGACTCTAGTGAACTTGCCTTTAAGTTAGCTGGTAGCATTGCAGCTCGAGAAGGAATTAGGCAAGCAAAGCCAATTTTATTAGAGCCTGTTATGCATGTTGAGGTTACAACCCCAGAAGAATTTATGGGTGATGTAATCGGAGACTTAAACTCTCGTCGTGGACGTATTGAGGCTATGGAAGATTTGAGCGGTGGAGCTAAGCTTATCAGAGCTTTTGTACCTCTCGCCAGTATGTTCGGATATACTAGTGATATTCGTTCAATGAGTCAAGGGCGTGCCGCAAGCACCATGGAACTTGCTCAGTATGAGGAAGTACCGCCAAATGTTGCTCAAGAGATCATTGAAAAACGATCTAGCAAATAGATAAAACACTTTACCTTATGTGTGTAATTCTGTATAATATCAAGCATACGTCGTGAGGTAATGTTAAATTTGCTCTCGTATAGAAAAGTAATTAATTAAGGAGAAATAATCAAATGGCAGATTTCGATCGAACCAAGCCACATGTTAACGTAGGTACAATGGGACACGTTGACCACGGCAAAACAACTTTAACTGCTGCTATTACAGCTGTGCTTGCAAAACGTTTGCCAAGTCCTGTAAATAAGTCTGTTGCTTATGATCAAATTGATAATGCCCCAGAAGAGCGTGCTCGTGGTATTACTATTGCGTCAAGTCATCAAGAATACGAGTCAGAAAAACGTCACTATGCTCACGTTGATATGCCAGGACACGCTGACTATGTTAAAAACATGATCACAGGTGCTGCTCAAATCGACGGTGCAATCTTGGTTGTTGCTGCGAATGATGGCCCGTTGCCACAAACTCGTGAGCACGTACTTCTTGCAAAGCAAGTTGGCGTTCCAAAAATTCTTGTTTTCCTAAACAAGATGGATCTTGCTGATCCTGAATTAGTTGAACTAGTCGAGATGGACATTCGTGAACTTCTATCTAAAAACGGATTTGACGAAGATGCCCCAATCATTAAAGGTTCAGCTACTAAAGCCCTTGAAGGTGTTAAAGAGGACGAGGATGCTATTATGGAACTAGTTGCTGCACTTGATAGCTATATTCCAGAACCAGCTCGTGACTTAGACAAACCTTTCTTAATGCCTATTGAGGATGTTTTCTCGATTAAGGGACGTGGAACTGTAGCTACTGGTCGTATTGAACAGGGTATCATTAAAATTAATGATCCAGTCGAAATTGTTGGCCTAAAGGCTACTCAAACATCAGTTGTTACTGGTATTGAAGCTTTTAAAAAGAACCTTAAACAAGGTCAAGCTGGTGATAACGCTGGAATCTTGTTACGCGGTATTGAGCGCGAACAAGTTGAGCGTGGTCAAGTTGTCGTTAAGCCAGGTAGCTTAACACCACATACTGAATTTGAAGCTGAAGTTTACATTCTTAAAAAAGAAGAAGGTGGACGACATACTCCATTTAGCAAGGGTTATAAACCACAGTTTTACTTTCGTACAACTGATGTAACTGGTGAAGTTGAGCTTCCAGCTGACAAAGAGCTAGTTATCCCTGGCGATACACTAACTTTCAAAGTTAAGTTACTTGCGCCTATTGCTATGGAACAAGGCCTAAACTTTGCTATTCGTGAAGGTGGCAAAACTGTTGGTGCTGGTGTTGTAACAAAAATCGTTAAATAATTACACTTTCAACAAAACTAAAACACCCTTGATCAGTCGGGGTGTTTTAGTTTGTTGTTAATCTGCTGATTCAATGCTATAATTTATAATATATTATTAATCATATCGAGAACTCGGCCATGACAGACATAAAACTGATTCAGAGCAGAGGTTACGATATAGCACATCCGCATTATAGCGGGAAGGGGAACAAATGGCAGATAAACAAGGACAAAGTCTTCGTATTCGTATTCGCTTAAAGGCATACGACTATAAGGTTATTGATCAATCGGCAAAGCAAATAATTGATACAGCTCTAAGAACTGGTGCTACTATTGCGGGTCCGGTACCATTGCCTACTCGTCGTAGCACATTTACGGTGGTAAAATCACCACATGTTTATAAAAAAGGTGGTGAAGCGTTTGAAATGCGAATCCACAAGCGTCTTATTGACATTACAAATGCTACTTCAAAAACAATCGATAATCTACAGAACCTTAGCTTACCAGCTGGTGTTGACGCAGAAATTCGTATGTAATTTAGCTAACAATTTAATAAACCCCGCTAATTGCGGGGTTTATTAAATGAAAAAGTTTATTAATAAGTGCTGATATTATTCAGAATTTGAAGAGTTTCAAATTGAATATGGCTAATCCATATCATTAATATCATTATGTAGGTTATTAGAATTAACCAATATACTGTCTGTTTAGTAAATTTAAATGACATAAACGAAAGGTCTTCTTTTTGCTTTCTAAATGATTTAGCCTTAGCTACTTTTTTCGTTGCTGGTGACTTTTTCGTTGATTTATTTTTAGTGGCCATACTCTATTATTCTCCTTTGAAACTATACTATAAAGACAGTATGACTGATTTTAACGATAAACTCAAGCATAATGACTAAATATAAGTTTTCATTGTTGTAAATAAATTTCACCACCACTTATTTTAAAGAATTCCTCAAGAGTTACGATTGATTGTTTTTTCATTTCAGCAGCTAGTTTGCGTCCAATATACCTATAGTGCCATGATTCGGCTTTATATCCAGTTATTGATTGTTTTTCGGCTGTATAGCGAAGCAAGAACCCATACTTTGAAGCATTGGCAGCTAGCCAAGCTCCGTCAATAGTATTGTTAAAGCATGTGTCAAAGTTGCATCCAGGCTCGTAGATACTGCCAAAATCAATTGCTAGGCCAACTTGGTGCTCACTATAGCCAGGCTTGGCGCTAAACGTATCGGCAATAATTTGACCATATTGAGTAATATAATTGTTATACAAGCTGTTTTGATGGCTATATGAGCGATAACTACTCATAGCTGTAAGTGTGACTGATTCGGCCTCTGCAGCCGCTAGCATAGCCTCAAAATCAGCCACAGCTTTATTGCTGATAGTTGCACCATTGGTGTTTACTAGGTCTGTTGGCGTGTATTCAATAGGCGTCAAAGGGTGTTGTTTGTTGGTAATTACCCAGATACTGGACGGGTCAGTAGTCGAAAATTCTAATTTATCAAATAAAGGTTCTGTGTTATCTGCAATAGATTTAGGCGTATTCGGCTTTACTGGAATAATGGGTGAGCTGGCTATTTCGAAGTTGAACCAAGTTAAAGCACCCAGACTAACTCCAAAAGCTAATAGTATAGTCGGAATGATCCATAATATCTTTGTTGATTTTTTGAATTGTTTCATGGTTTGATTTTATCACAGCGTGAAGAAGTAATTGTGTAGAGATTATCAATTGTTAATACAATCGCTATATTATTGACTCTTAACAGATAGTGTGATACTGTTAGTCAGTAACTTATTACGAAAATAATAACGATTCTTGGTGAATTGGTAAGTCCAACAGATATGGATACTGCCTTCCGCCAAGAATTTTAAGTGGGAGCAAAAGCGCTATGAAAGCACTTCTCGGTACCAAAATTGGTATGACCCAAATCATTAGCAAAGACGGCGTTGCAGTTCCTGTAACGTTGATTCAAGCTGGTCCTGTGACTGTTACTCAGGTAAAAACCGTCGAAACTGACGGCTATACTGCAGTCCAAGTGGCATATGGTGAGGGTAAGAACCTGAGCAAGGCCGTGGTTGGACATGTAAAGTCCGCCAAAGTGACACCGAAACATATTCGGGAAATTCGTGTAACAGAACTACCTGAAGGTCTTTCGGTAGGGAGCACGTTTGATGTAACAACCTTTTCACTAGGAGACATCGTTGATGCTACTGGTACAAGCAAAGGTAAGGGTTTTGCAGGAACTGTAAAACGACATAACTTTAAGACTAGCAGGCATACGCATGGCGGAAATGGCGATGTAAGAAAGCCAGGGTCAATTGGATCAATGTATCCTCAAAAAGTTTTCAAAGGCAAACGTATGGCAGGACGTATGGGTCATGATCGAGTGACGGTCAAAAACCTAGTCGTTGCTTATGTTGACCTAGAAAACAATTTAATTGGTCTTCGTGGTGCTGTTCCAGGCCCTAAAAAAGGTTTGATTATCATCGGAGGAAAAGCATAATGGCTGAGACTACAAAAACAACTATCGCTAAGACTACTTTACCTAGTGAAGTATTTGCCGTAGATGTAACTAATCACGAGCTGTTAAAGCTTGCTTATGATAGCTATCTTGCAAACTCACGTACTGCTAGTGCAACAACTAAGCAACGTGGTGAAGTTCGCGGTGGTGGTAAAAAACCATGGGCACAAAAAGGTACAGGACGTGCACGTTTTGGTTCAAGTCGTAACCCGATTTGGCGTGGTGGTGGTATCGTATTTGGTCCACGCGGTAATGAAAACTATTCAAAAAGGCTTTCAACTACTAGCAAGCGCGTTGCCCTTCGTCAAGCTCTCACACTTTCGAATAAATCTAATAAAGTCGTTGTTCTTGATTTCAAAACAACCGGCAAGACCAAGGAGACGATTAAATTCTTGGCAGATAATAAATTAGAACGCCGAATACTTATGGTTGTTGATGAAAAGACTCCAGAACTATTGCGCGCAACTAATAATGTTCAAAACCTATTATTGATACGAGCTAATTATCTTAGTGTCTATCATATTTTAAATGCAGATAAAGTTGTCTTATCGACTAAGTCAGTAGGTGTTATTAAAGACTGGTTAGTCGGAGGGGATAAATAATATGACAACTCAAATTAGTGTATTCCCACGAGCAACTGAGAAAGCTTATAGTCAGTCAAAAAATAATGTATATGTATTTGACGTACCACTTGATGCTAATAAGCAACAAATTGTTGCAGCTATCGAATCTCAATATGGTGTTAAGATTGTCAGTATTAAGACTTTGGTTCAAAACGGGAAAGCGATTCGTTTTTCTAAAGGCAAACGAAGTCAACCTGGTAAAACTAATCGTAAAGATTCTAAAAAAACATATGTAACTTTGGCCGAAGGTGATAGTATTAAAGTTTTTGATGAAGCTACCGAAGTAGAACCTACCAAAAAAGCTGCGAAGAAGGAGATTAAGTAATGCCAATCAAGCTATATAATCCAACCACTCCAGGCCGTCGAGGTATGACTAGCCAAGACCTTAGTGATATTACAACCCGTAAGCCACTAAAAAGCTTAGTAAAAAGTAAGAAGCAGAATGCAGGACGCAACAATACAGGACGAATTACGGTTCGGCACCGTGGTGGTGGAGTTAAACGACATTATCGTTTGCTTAATCACAAGCTTGCGCCAGGATTAACTGTTACTGTAGAAGAAATTGAATACGATCCAAATCGTAGTGCTAGAATTGCACGTGTCAAAGATCAGTTTGGTCTTTATCACTATATTTTAGCTGATACATCAATGCAAAAGGGCAAAATTATCGTTAGTGGTGAGGATGCCCCAGTTGAATCTAGCAACCGAATGCCACTATCTCGCATACCTATTGGTACGCAGATTTATGCAATCGAGATTAACCCAGGTAAAGGCGCTCAAATGGTTCGTTCAGCTGGTACGAAAGCCCAGCTTATGGCTAAAGAAGGTGATTATGCCCAGGTACGTCTACCATCAGGTGAAGTTCGTCGTTTCCGCATGGAAGCAACAGCTGCAATTGGTGTGGTTGGAAACGTTCAACATCAGAATATTAAGATCGGTTCTGCCGGACGAAATCGCCGTAAGGGAATTCGACCAGGAACTCGTGGTGTAGCTATGAATGCCGCAGACCATCCACACGGTGGTGGTGACGGTGGCCGTCATGGTACAGGTAAACCACCGCAAACTCCATGGGGTCAATTGACCCTTGGATATCGTACTCGTCGTCGTAAAGATGTCAGTAAGTTGATCATAAAGAGTCGCCATGATGCGAAGAGGAAGAAGTAGTATATGAGTCGTTCACTAAAAAAAGGACCTTTTGTTGACTTCAAGCTTGCTAAGAAAGTGGCGGCGCTTGGACCAGACGATCGCACAATTATCAAAACTTGGGCACGCGCAAGTACTATCAGCCCAGAAATGGTCGGACGTACTATCGCTGTTCATAATGGCAAAGTGCACATTCCTGTACTGTTGTCTGAAAATATGGTTGGGCATAAGCTCGGTGAATTTAGCCCAACTCGTAAATTCCGTAGGCATGGTGGAAAGGGCAAGAAATAATGACTAAGTCAATAATTGTCCGTTCATATGCTAAGGGTGTAGATCAAGCACCACGTAAGGTTGCATTAGTTGCAAGTTTGGTTCGTGCGCGAACTGTCGCTGATGCGTTAGTTATTCTAGCTCATACACCAAAGCGCTCAGTTGCACCTGTTGTTAAAGCTATCGAGAGTGCTAAGGCTAATGCAATTAATAATCACAATGTAGACGGTAAAACGCTTGTTATATCTACACTATCAGTTACTGTTGGTACTAGATTAAAGAGATTTAAGCCTGCAAGCCGTGGTCGTGCTTTACCATTCCAGAAGAAAACATCAAATATTTTAGTAGAAGTAACTGGTACTGAAAAGCCAAAGAAAAAACCAGCTGTTAAATCAGCTGAAACAAAGGAGAGCAAGTAATGGGACAAAAAGTAAACCCAATTAGCTTCCGTCTTCAAGTTCACAAAAACTGGGATTCACGTTGGTTTGTTTCTAGCAAAAAAGATTTTGCAAAATGGCTAGCCGAAGATATTCATATTCGTGAACTTATAGAGAAGCGATTCGAAAGTCGTCCAACTATTAACAAGATTGAGATTGAACGTTCAGCTAATCTTATCACTATTACTATTCATACTGCCAAAGCTGGTGTTGTGATCGGTCGTGGTGGTGCAGGTGTTCTTGAGCTTAAATCTATGCTTGAAAAGATAGTTAGTCTGCCAATTCGTATAAATATCGAAGAAGTTAAGCGTCCAGAACTTGCTGCGAAATTAGTTGCCGAGAATATTGCTCGACAATTAGAGCGCCGCATTAATTTTCGTCGTGCAATTAAAATGACTGCACAAAATACTATGGCAGCTGGTGCTAAGGGTATTCGCATCCAAGTTGCAGGCCGATTGAATAATGCCGAGATGGCTCGTCGTGAAAAGGTAATCGAAGGTTCAGTGCCTTTGCATACTTTACGCGCTGACATTGATTACTATGGTGCGCGTGCTTTGACTCCCGCCGGTGTTATTGGTGTTAAAGTTTGGATTTACAAGGGCGAAAGGATTTAAACGACATGTTATTACCAAAGAAAAGTAAGCACAGGAAAGTTCGTAAGGGCAAAAACAAAGGCGTAGCTACACGCGGCCAATATGTTGCTTTTGGTGATTATGGACTACAATCACAATCAAATGAATGTATTACTAGTCGTCAGATCGAAGCTTCTCGTCAAGCAATGACCCGTCATGTCAAACGTGGTGGTAAAATTTGGATTCGTATTTTTCCTCATACTCCTGTTACGCGCAAGCCACAGGATGTCAAGATGGGCAGCGGTAAGGGAAATCCAGAGTTTTTTGTTGCTAAGGTTAAGGCCGGAACTGTTTTGTTCGAAATGAAGGGTGTTGACGAGGCTGTAGCTCGTGAAGCAATGCGTTTGGCATCTCACAAGTTACCAGTTAAGACTAAATTTATCATGAGGGAGCAAATCTAATGGCTGACAAAAAAACCACTAAGGTAATCAAAAAAGCTACAGAGGTGAAGACTATTGACCAACTTTTAATAGATTTAGCTACCAAACAGAATGATTTAATTGAAGCAAAACGTGGACATAAGCTAGGTGAATTAACCAACCCTCATGTTATCACTGTTACACGTAAAGAAATCGCTCGCCTTCACACTGCTATCCGAGCAGCCGAGATGGCGTCAGCAAAGGAGAATAAGTAATATGGCCAAGACATTGACTGGTATCGTTACATCGGACGTAGCGGATAAAACCATTACCGTCACTGTTACTAGTCGTGAGACGCATCCTATTTATGGCAAACAGTATACTGTTAGCCGCAAGTACGCAGCACACGATGAAGATAACATTGCAAATAAGGGCGACAAAGTTACAATTATCGCGACTCGTCCCGTTTCGAAACGAAAGTCGTTTAAGCTTGAGACTGTGATTGAAAAAACACGAGGCTCAATTCAGCTTAAAGACGAAGAGGCAGAGGTATAATATGATACAACAAGAATCTCGTTTAAAAGTATGTGATAACTCTGGAGCCAAAGAAATTCTTTGTATACGTGTTCTCGGTGGTACGGGTCGTCGCTATGCTCATGTTGGTGATGTTATTGTTGCTACTGTAAAACAAGCGACTGCAATTGGTGTAGTTAAACGAAAATCAGTTATTAAAGCTGTTGTCGTTCGAACTCGCGATCAAATTCAGCGCAAAGATGGATCAACTATTGTATTTGATGACAATGCTGCTGTTATTATTGGTGATGATAAAAACCCTAAAGGTACTCGTGTCTTTGGACCAGTTCCGCGCGAACTTCGTGATATGGGATATTCCAAGATTATTAGCTTAGCACCGGAGGTACTATAACTATGGCAACTATTAAGCGAATAATCAAAGGTGATACTGTCAAATTAATCAGTGGTTCTAATAAAGGAACGACAGGCAAAGTCCTTAAAGTTCTTGCTAAAAAGAATACTGTTTTGATTGAAGGAATAGGTACTATTCATCGTAATGTTAAACCGTCTCAACAGCATCCACGTGGTGGACACAAGGATATTCATGTTCCAGTGTCAATCCATAAAGTTGCTTTGGTAATTGATGAGAAAACCGGCAAAACTAGTCGCGTTGGACTCGTAAAGGATGCTGACGGTGTAACAACCCGCGTAGCTCGTCAGAATAAAGATAAGGAGATTAAGTAATATGACTAAAACAACAGTTCAATTACCTTCAACTCCTCGCCTGAAAGCCTTGTACAAGAACACAATTGTCAAGGAACTACAAGCCGAATTAAAACTTGGAAATATTCATCAAGTTCCAAAACTTGAAAAGATTGTAGTCAGCGTAGGAATTGGTAAAAATAAAGATGATAAGCGTTATTATGAAGTAGTTCGCAATACGCTTACAAAGATTACTGGACAACATCCAATTGATCGAATGGCTAAAAAATCGATTGCAACCTTCAAGATTCGTGCTGGCATGAATCGAGTTGGTATTAATGTAACATTACGTGGATCTCGTATGTACGAATTTTTAGACCGTTATGTAAACGTGTCTTTACCTCGAACACGTGACTTTCACGGTGTTAGCGCGAAGGCTTTTGATAAATCCGGCAACTATAATATTGGAATTGTTGATCAATCAATATTTCCTGAGCTAACGTTTGAAGAAACTCAAATTATTCACGGTTTGCAAATTACTTTGGTAATTTCTGGCGGTAATATATCTTACAGCCGTGCTTTACTTGAAAAATTTGGCATACCATTTGAAAAACAAGGAGACAAAAACTAATGGCTAAAAAATCTGCTGTTGCTCGTGATGAAAAGCGCAAGAAAATGATCTTGAAGTTTGCTGCTAAGCGCGCCGAACTTAAAGAGCTTGGCGATCTAGAAGGTCTAGCTAAATTACCATTAAATAGTTCACCAACTCGCTGGAAAAATCGAGATGCCTTACATGGGCGTCCACGTGCTTATATGCGTCGTTTCGGACTAAGCCGAATTAATTTCCGTGAAAAAGCCTCAAAAGGCGAAATACCCGGTGTAACAAAGAGTAGTTGGTAGGAAAGGAATTAATTATGTCATTACAAACAACTGATCCAATCGCTGACCTACTAACTCGCATCCGTAACGCAGTTATGGTTGGCAAAAACGAAATCCGCGTGCCTTCAAGCAAATTAAAGGTAACTGTGGCTAAAGAATTAAAGAAAGCAAAATACTTAAGTGAAGTAAAAGTAGAAAGCACTAAACCACGTGATACATTGGTTATTGTAATCAATCAAGCTGATGAAAATGCTTCTATTACCGAAATTACTCGTCTTTCTAAACCTGGACGTCGTCTGTACGTAAGTGCAAATGATATACCTAGGATCAAGAATGGTCGTGGTATGGTGCTTATCAGTACAAGCAAAGGCGTTATGCCAGGTCACGCAGCAGTCAAGCAGCGTCTTGGTGGCGAATTGCTATTAAAAGTTTATTAAAAGATTAGATAAAGGAAACAAGATATGAGTCGAATCGGAAAACTACCAATTGACGTACCAGCCGGTGTGACAATCACGGTTGACTCAGATGCTATTACCGTCAAGGGGCCAAAAGGTGAATTGACAGTACCGCATTTGAGTGACGTGACTGTAGCACTTGAGGGTACACAAGCAATTACTACTCGTCATAATGATGAACGTATTGCAAAAGCGCAACACGGGTTACAGCGTGCATTACTTAATAACGCTGTTATCGGTGTTACCAAAGGCTATGAGAAAAAACTTGAGATCAACGGTGTTGGTTTTCGTGTTAGTGGCGGAGGCAGAGAAATTGAAATGCTTTTGGGCTTTTCTCACCCTGTTAAATATAAAGCAAAAGACGGAATCTCACTATTAGTTGAAAAGATGACGATTACCGTTAGTGGTATTGACAAACAAGCTGTTGGTCAGACTGCTGCTGAAATTCGTGCAATTAAAAAGCCAGAACCTTACAAGGGCAAAGGTATTAAATATTCTGATGAAGTTGTACGCCGCAAGGCTGGAAAGGCTGGTAAATAACATGGCTAACCTCGCAAAAAAGATGCTAAATCAAGGTTTACGCAAAATGCGTGTTCGCGCTAAAATATCTGGAACTGCAGATAGGCCACGTTTAAGTGTATCTATTAGCAATAAGCATGTTAGTGCTCAATTAATTGATGATGATAAGCAAATTACAATTGCTGCAAGTACTACTGTTGGAACTAAACAAGTTGGTACAATCACCGAGCAATCTATATTTATTGGTACAGATATCGCTAAAAAAGCTAAAAAAGCTAAAATTAAAGCAATTGTTTTCGATCGTAACGGTCGTCGCTATGCTGGACGATTAAGTGCGTTAGCTGAAGCTGCACGCAAGGAAGGTTTGGAGTTTTAATCATGGCTGAAGTAAATAAAAGAGCTGCCAGTAACCCACGAACACGTCGACCAAACAATGGACGTCGTGATCAAACACCAGCTGAGCCAAAACAATATGAAGAATTAGTTATTAACATCGATCGAGTATCACGTGTTGTCAAAGGAGGACGTCGTTTCCGCTTTAAGGCACTTGTTGTAGTCGGCGATGGTAAAAATAAAGTAGGTATCGGCGTTGCAAAAGGCGCAGATGTTCAGACAGCAATCGCTAAAGCAACTAATGTTGCCAAGAAACACGTTATCGTTATCGCAATAGACAACGGTACGGTTCCTCATGATGCTGAAGTCCGTTTCTCTGGAGCTCAGGTTCTTATTAAACCAGCAGCCCCTGGTACTGGTATTATTGCTGGTGGAGTTGTCCGTTTGATTATTGGTGTAACAGGTATTACTAACTTGCTATCTAAATCGCTTGGATCGACTAACAAAGTTAATATAGCTTATGCAACTATCGAAGCCCTTAAAAGTATTGTGCCAAAAAGTGAGTGGTTAAACGCAACTCCTAAAAAGCCTTTAGCTGAAAAGGTAGTCGAAGAGGAGAAAAAATAATGACCAAGTATAATGAGCTTCAAGTTGGAGCAAACAAAAATATCAAGCGCGTTGGTCGTGGTATTGCTGCTGGTCAAGGCAAAACAGCTGGTCGTGGTACAAAAGGCCAAAAAGCTCGTACTGGTAAAAAACTTGGCGCAACTTTTCAAGGTGGTTCACGTTCATTGGTAACCGCTATTCCAAAAGCACGCGGATTTAAATCTTTGCGAATACCAGCTCAGGTTGTGTATATAGACCACCTAAATGCTTTCAAGGGTAAAACTGCCGATAACTTTACATTGTTTGAAGCTGGGTATATTTCTACACCATATCAAGCAGTTAAAGTAATTTTGAGAGGTGAATTAACCGAAAATATCACTTTGCATGTTGCAGGCGCAAGCAAGAGTGTGCAGGCTGCTATTACTTCAGCAGGTGGAACTTTTGTTAAAACTGCTGTACCATTGAAAAAGAGTACAAAAACTACTGATAAAGTCAGTAAATAATAGAATTATTGCGCTTCCCAGGGTGTCTTATGGTTTATAATGGTCATAGATACCTTGCGGAGTAGCAGTAAGGATTTTTGTATATTAGGCTAAAGAGAGGGTGAATACGCGCAATGAATTGGAAAACAATCTTTAAATCACTAAAGAATCGTGATATGTCAAAGCGAATACTTATTTTGCTAGGCATTATTGTTGTTTATCGTTTTTTGGCACATGTGCCAGTACCTTTAGCTGAACCAACTCAATTAAAAGAAGTTATCAACAGTGTTATTACTGGTTCTGATCTTGGTGGCTTTCTTAATCTATTGATGGGTGGTGCTTTAACTAGTTTCTCTATCGTCTTAGTAGGATTAAGTCCATTTATTACTTCTTCTATTATTACGCAACTTTTAACTAAAGCCATACCAAAACTAGAAGAACTTCACAAAGACGGAGAGTCTGGTCGTCGTAAGATAAATCAATGGACTCGAATGATTAGCGTACCATTAGCCATCGTTCAATCAATAGCTTTTGTTTATATCTTACGCCAGACAGTTTTGGCTGGAAATACAACACTATTAGCAGACGCATCGATTATGAGTTGGGTTGTTGCTGTGACTGCCATGAGTGCTGGATCAATACTTTTGATGTGGTTAGGTGAGTTGATGACCGAGCAGGGTGTTGGCAATGGAATTAGCTTAGTAATCTTTGCTGGCATTGTTAGTCAAATACCGCAGATAGTTGCAACAGTAGGCAGCTCTATATTTGATACATCGGCTGGTTCTTTGAACGTATTTGGTTGGTTCACTTTACCAGTTAGTCCATCTGGTCTAATGGTCGCTTTAGCGCTGATTGTATCGGGGTTATTGGTGTTGTATGTTCTAGTCAAGATA
>Ga0172378_10000361_pt1 | contig 39338 bp, 30 predicted proteins | sample GrowelOW332metaG_FD_119755 | JGI IMG/M metagenome (GOLD analysis project Ga0172378, IMG submission 119755) | Groundwater microbial communities from an aquifer near a municipal landfill in Southern Ontario, Canada - Pumphouse #3_1 metaG | ecosystem: Environmental > Aquatic > Deep subsurface >...
ACTTCTCAGGCTATTCAGATATGGCAATTGGTATTGGTAAAATGATTGGTTTTAAATTCCCTGAAAACTTTAATAGCCCTTATATTTCTCAAAGTATTAGTGAATTCTGGCGCAGGTGGCACATTTCACTGGGGGCCTGGATGCGTAATTACTTATATATTCCGTTGGGTGGCAACCGTGTTGCTACAAAAAGAAGGTTATACTTCAACTTGTGGTTTGTGTTTTTAGCTTCAGGCTTATGGCATGGTGCCTCATGGAGTTTTGTATTGTGGGGCGCATATCATGGCTTTTTCCTGGTACTTGAACGTGGATTCCTGCTCAAGGTTTATGAAAAGATCGGTAAGCTGCCAAGTACTATTATCACTTTCCTGATCGTTGTTATAGGATGGGTATTCTTCCGTGTTGAACATGTAAAGGATGCATTTGTATTTTTAAAGAGAATGTTCGTGTTTGATTTTGGAGCTCCTGTTAATTTAAGTGTTGAGTTTTATTTCTTTTTTATACTTGCTGCATTTTTTGCCTTCTTTAGTTACAGCTCATACGGACAAAAGTTACAGGATAGGGTTTTCTTTGGTGAATACAGTATGAAAAGTCATTATGCCTTCGCATGTATATCTGTCCTGTTACTTTTATTATCCATTAGCTCCATAACCGCTTTTGGTTTTAACCCTTTCATTTATTTCAGATTCTAACATGAAGAGTTTAAAAAAGCCATCGAAGACAATTATTTTTGCCGCAATGATGGCAATTCTGATCATACCTTTTTTGCAAAATCTATTTGATTTTATTGATATAGCTCCATTAAAAGGATCATTTGAAAAAGCTGAAAAAAAAGAAATTTCTCTTTCCGGATGGTTTTCAGATGATTACCAGCAGAATCAGGAAAAGTATATAAATCAGAACTTCGGATTCAGGAACCTGTTTGTGCGACTGAATAACCAAATTGCATTTGACCTCTTTAATGTGGCTAAAGCAAACCAGGTAATTGTTGGCAAGGATAATTATTTGTATGAGAAAAACTATTTATTAGCTTCATCAGGTATAGATTTTATTGGTGCTGACAGCGTGAAGCACCGTATGCAACGCCTTAAATTTATTCAGGACGAATTGCAAAAGCGAAATAAAACATTATTGGTTGTTTTTACTGCCGGTAAGGCCTCCTTTTATCCTGAATACATCCCTAAAGAATACGCTACTAATAATCGACCGACCAATTACGAATGCCATATAAAGGCGTGCAAAGAACAGAATATCAATTTTATTGATTTCAATGATTATTTTATTAAACATAAGGAAACTTCACAATATCCCTTATACCCTCAATACGGGATTCATTGGAGTTACTATGGTATGTGCCTGGCTGTTGATTCAATTGTGCACCGTATTGAAGGCCTCCGAAATATTAACATGCCTGAGATTTACTGGGATAGCATAAAAATGGATTTACCCCGCGAAGGTGACTATGATATTGCTGATGGCATGAATCTTCTATTCAAACTGAAACGGGAGAAAATGGCCTACCCGATCATCAAGATCAAAGATGAAACAAGTGCAACAAAACCATCAGCTATAGTGATAGGCGACAGCTTTTATTGGCAGATGTATAATTTTACTCCAAGGGTATTTAGTGATAACCATTTTTGGTACTATTACCGGGATGTTTATCCAAATAGCTCAGGTAAATCTGTTATTGTCGATGATTTGAATTTTGAGAATGAAATGGAACAGCATGATGTATTTATATTAATGAGTACGGAGGCTAACTTATCAAAATTTGGATGGGGTTTTATTGATGATGCCTATAAGCTTTTCAAATATGGAGAGAACCAAAATCCTGAGGCTTTCAAAGCTAAAGTGGAAGAGGTACGGAAATACATCAAGAGTGACAAAAAATGGATGGAAATCATCATTGAAAAAGCCCGCAAACAGAACATCAGCGTTGATTCAATGCTCATGAAAGATGCTATTTGGGTTGCCAAAAATAAAAACTAGTACTGGCTCTTTAAAAAAGATATAACCTGAGTTTCCGGGCTACAGAGCTGCTGTTTAATTACCGCTGTCTTGCAAGCAAATTACTCTTTGTTAGAATCAGATCAATAACGACTTGTATTCAGATCGCTTCCTCCTTACCGTCAGATTACTAAAGACTTACATTCAGATCATTCCTTCATACAACTACTTTGCCGCTCTATTGCTTGCAGTTTAATTACCACTATTTTATTACTTCTAACTTATTTCTTTTGGGTAATCAGAAATCACTTACATCGTAGGCCTTGTCATAGTTTTTTTGTTCCTGCTCATATTTTCGGCAGTCAATTTCAACTGACAGGGGCTTGAGGGGTGCTTCGAAATTGCCGGTGGAGATTTCGAGCTTTTTATCTGCATAGATTTTCTTCATGTACAATGCCCAGATTGGCAACGCCATATTAGCTCCCTGTCCCAGTGTAATGCTTCGGAAACGGATACTGCGGTCTTCGCCTCCTACCCATACTCCTGTTACGAGGTCAGGGGTGATACCCATAAACCATCCATCGGAGTTGTTTTGGGTAGTTCCTGTTTTACCTGCTACCGGATAGCTGATACCATATTTATAGCGTAATCTGACCCCTGTGCCGCTTTCTACTACGCCCTTCATCAATTGAAGCATGAGGTAGGCTGTTTCTTCACTCATGGCTTCTTCCTGATGAGGCATAAAGCGTGTCAGGACATTCCCGTTCTTGTCCTCAATACGGGTAACAAACATGGGTTCAACATGTACTCCCTTAGCTGCGTATGTATTCATAGCGCCGACCATCTCATAAAGTGTAAGATCAGGGGTGCCGAGTGATATGGAAGGTACGGCATCAATAGGACTGGTAATACCCATTTTACGGGCAATTTTAATGACTGCCATAGGCGAATAACGTTTGATCAGGAAAGCTGATATCCAGTTGATGGAATTAGCCAGGGCTTCCTTCAGGGTAACCATCTGACCTTTCTTAAAGTTATTGGAGTTACGGGGCTCCCACTTAGTGCCATCAGGCAAATCAATGCTGTATTGGATATTAGGTATTTTGGTACAAGGTGAAAAGTCACCCTCCTGCATGGCCAGGGTATAAACGAATGGTTTGAAGGTTGAACCTACCTGGCGGCGTGCCATGATCACATGATCAAACTGGAAATGCTTGTAGTTGATACCTCCCACATAAGCCCTTACAAAACCTGTTTGAGGTTCAATTGACATCAGGCCGGCTTGAAGGAAAAACTTGCAGTAACGTATGGAATCCCAGGGACTCATCATAGTATCACGTTCCCCTTTCCAGGTGAATATCATCATGGGGATTTTTTCGTTGAAGGACTTGTGAATCGAATCATCAGATACCCCTGCTGCCTTTAGTTTTATATAACGCTCTGAACGTTTCATAGAAGAAGTCATGAGCTTCATTGCTTCTTCTTTTACCTTGTCTTTCGAAAAATCGAAAGGCGCTTCATCCCGGTCTTTCCAGTGCTTGTAGAAAGCAGGCTGGAGGTCGTTACTAAGGTGCTCGGTAACAGCTTCTTCGGCATATAACTGCATATGGGAGTTAAGGGTAGTGTATATCTTGAGCCCGTCCTTGTAAAGGTTATAGCGGGATCCATCGGGCTTTGGGTTCTTTTCAATCCAACCATATAGGGGATTATTCTTCCATTGCAATGAATCATCATGGTATTGGACTTTATCAATGTAGTCGCGACTTTCAGGTTCCTTCGCATTCATGATGCGGCGCAGGAATTCACGAAAGTAAGTAGCTTCGCCAGATGCATGATCCTGCATTTGATAATGCGACATATCCAGAGGGATCACCCGCAGGGCTTCATATTGCTCTGAAGTGATATAGTCATGCTTACGCATTTGGTTCAGGACAACCTCACGACGTTTAATTGCTCTTCCGGGATTGCGGACGGGGCTGAACCAGGTAGGTGCTTTCAGCATACCTACCAGCATTGCTGATTCTTCAATGGTCAGATCAGCCGGTTTCTTGTTGAAATAGGTTTTTGCTGCTGATTTGATGCCGAAGGAGTTACTGCCAAAATCAACGGTATTAAAGTACATTGCCAAAATCTCCTCTTTGGTATAGTTGCGTTCCAGCTTGATAGCGGTAATCCACTCCTTCATCTTGATAAAAGCCGTTTCAAAAAAGGTACGGTTAGCTTTACGAGGAAACAGGTTCTTTGCCAATTGCTGGGTAATGGTACTTCCTCCACCCTTATTACTCCCTGTTATTATGCCAAAAGATACCCTGAAGAGGGCTTTTACGTCGATACCCGAATGTTTGTTAAAGCGGGAATCCTCAGTAGCTATAATGGCATGAACCAGGTTAGGAGAAAGGTCAGAATAATGAACATTCGACCTGTTTTCGATATAATACTTACCCAGTACATCCTGATCAGCTGAAATGACTTCTGAGGCCAGGTTGCTTTTAGGATTTTCAAGCTCTTCGAAGGAAGGCATGAAACCCAGCCACCCGAGTGACATGGTAAAAAAGAAAAGGAAAAGAAACCCCAGTACACAAAAGTATGCAGTCCAGAATCGTTTAAGCCAGTGTTTTAAATCAACAGTACCATTTTGCTTTTTTTTAGCCATTATAACACAGTAGATTAGTTAACCAATTGTTTTTCGAGCCGCATTCCGGCTTCAGATATTCCTTTTAGTTTCTGTTCACGCATGGCCTGGTTAAGTCTGAATATATACTTGCCACTCCGTGGAAACTTAATATTTTCCCTGATGTACAACCGGTTATCTCTGTAATGACCTGTCCCCTTACCTGACCATTTGCCCGTTTTGTCGGCCAGAGTACATTCAATGGTATCACGTGACATCCCTCCACCGGGAAACTCGGTAATAAGGAAGAAATAGATATTGCTGTAACGATAGGAAGTGCTGTTTCGTATATTGATAAAGAAGCGATAGGATGAAACCGTGTCCTCAATGTTCACCTTAAATACCATTTCCTGGTCAGCAGGCCATTCATCGTCGGGAATGCTTATACTCTGATCAAAGAATTTCTCTTTATCACAACCGGTCAGTGAAAAAGTCAATAATAAACTAATGAGCAGGACTGTAGGGAAGAGATTGCTTTTTGTTTTCATAAGCCCATTACGCTTTCAGATTGATTGTTATTTATCGAAACGATTGAGGTCATCCTGAACGATTACATTATCGAATTCAGATTTCTTTTCAATTTTACGGGCAAAGTCTTCCAGGTTAGGAACCGCCTGGCCTTTCTTGTTTAGGGCCATGATTTCTTTGACCTTGTCAACGGGGATAGGCAGCAGGTTGTTGGGTTCTGACTTGTAAGAGTACCACATAATGCCTGCAAATACCTCTATTTTTTGAGGGAATGCATCACCTTTTTGAGTATTGAGTAACATATCATCGGGCGGAAAATCCTTCAATGCTTCTGAGTAAGCAGCAAACTCATAATTAAGGCAGCATTTAAGCTTACCACATTGTCCGGCTAGCTTTTGTGGGTTTAATGAAAGTTGCTGAATACGAGCTGCATTAGTGCTTACCGTACTGAAAGTACTCAACCAGGTAGAACAACAAAGTTCTCGTCCGCATGAGCCGATACCACCTAAACGTGAAGCCTCCTGGCGGGCGCCAATCTGCTTCATTTCAATTCGTACTTTAAATTCTTCAGCCAGTAGTTTGATGAGTTCTCTGAAGTCGACCCGCTCATCAGCGGTATAATAAAAAATAGCTTTAGTATCATCACCCTGGTATTCCACATCATTCACCTTCATTTTCAGGTTCAGGCCTGTAGCTATTTCGCGGGTGCGAAACATGGTTTTATCTTCTTTCAATACGGCTGCAATCCATTTCTCTATGTCAGCCGGTCGGGCTTTACGGTATACTTTGTGAATTTCATTATTTAAGGGGTTCACATTCTTACGCTTCATCTGGTGCCTTACTACTTCACCCGTAAGGGAAACAATGCCAATATCATGACCGGGATTAGCTTCAACAGCAACAATATCGCCCACATACAGATCAAGTTCGGGCAAGACCCTGAAGTAATCTTTGCGGCTGTTTTTAAAGCGAATTTCCACACAGTCAAAAGCAGTTTCACCGGCAGGTTGAGGAAAATCTTTCAGCCAGTCGAAAGCATCGAGTTTGGCGCAGCCATGCCTGAAAGTGTTGGTTTCAGGTTGCAGCATATGGCAAAACCCACGCGACATGAAAGGATTCGGGGCAGGCATGTTCCTTACAATCTGAGCTTCTTCTACCTGAACCTCTTTAGGCGGGTTGCTATATGGATCATCTTTGTCAAGCGGATTCCTGTCAGCTTGAGTGATATAAGACTGATCTTTATCAGCCTGATTTCGGTCAGTCTGATCGTTTTCAGGCAGGTGAGTATCGGGATTAATATATTCGTTTTCTTCCATAGGAATACATTTCAATGCAGATCAAATATCCCATTAACGGGAATATTGATATAATATACTGAGTTTAAATTTTTTAGGTACTATAAGTAACTGAATGCAAAGTTAGAGTATATTTTTAATATTTTACGCTAAAATATGAGGGGTTCTTGTATGGTCAGATGGTATCATTTGGTTGAACCATGATTTTTTTTCATAATTTTGATCCCTTAATAAGGCTGGGTAAAATGAGATTTAGCGATATACCGGGACAGGAACAGATAAAGAATCGTTTGCGCAGGACGGTAAATGAACACAGGGTAAGCCATGCACAACTATTTATGGGTCCGCAAGGCTCGGGTAAGTTGCCTATGGCGTTGGCATATGCACAGTTTATAAACTGTACCAACCGTACTGCGGAAGATTCGTGCGGTCATTGTCCGTCGTGCCTTCAATATGGTAAGTTAGCACATCCTGACCTCCATTTTATATTCCCTGTGGCAACCACCAAAGAAGTTGATTCCAAACCGGTGAGCTCCCTCTTTTTATCGCATTGGCGAAAAATCATTCCTGCATCAAAAGGGTTCTTTAATCTTAACGACTGGTACAGCCGGATAGGTATTGAGAACAAGCAGGGCCTGATCAATGCTGAAGATTGTAATGAACTTATACGCAAGCTGAGTTATACTTCGTACGAGTCTGAATATAAGGTGATGATTATTTGGATGGCTGAGAAGATTAACAATACCGGTGCAAACAAGATTCTGAAGATACTGGAAGAACCACCTGATAAAACCCTTTTCATCCTGATTACTGAACAGCATGAGCTATTACTGCCCACTATACTGTCGCGTACCCAACTGGTTAAGTTTCCGCGTTACAGCAACCCGGAGCTTGAACAAGGATTGATGACCCTTACAGGATGTACCGCTGAAGAAGCTTCAGGGGCTAAGTTCATGGCTGAAGGTAATATGACAGAAGGCCTTAAAATTATCAGTGAAGGGGATAGCCACAGAGATCTGTTCATCAGCTTTAGAGACTGGATGCGTCTGTGTTTTAAGTATGATATTCAGGGAGTGTTCAAAATGTCGGCTGAATTCAATGCCAGCGGTAGGGAAAACATGAAGAAATTCCTTATATACGCATTGAGAGTTACCCGTTACTGTACCCTTAACAATTTCGGAGTTACAGGATATATTAACACGGAAGGTGAAGAAAAGAAATTCATCAACGACTTCACCCGTTTTATTAATCCGGCAAATGTTCATTTGTTTGCCAAAGAGTTCAATGATGCTATCTATCACGTAGAACGCAACGCCCATGGCGCTATCCTCTTTTTAGATATTTCGCTTAAAGCAATGCGGTGGATGCGGATTTCATAACCGGCTTAACTTGTGCGCTGTGATCTTTGCCGAGATGAATTCACGGTTCATCCTGGCGATGTTGACAATCTTGATGAGCTTGGGACATTCGGCTTCACAAGCCCCGGTGTTGGTGCAATTACCAAAACCCTGCCTGTCCATTTCAGCAACCATATGCTGAACCCTGATACTTGCTTCTATTTTACCTTGAGGTAATAGAGCCAACTGCGATACTTTAGCCGACACAAACAGCATGGCCGAAGCATTCTTACAAGCAGCCACACAAGCTCCGCAACCAATACAAGCTGCTGCATCCATTGACAAATCGGCATTTACTTTTGATATGGGTATGGAGTTGGCATCAGGCACACCACCTGTGTTAACGCTAACATAACCCCCTGCCTGTATGATCTTGTCGAAAGCTGAACGGTCAACAATAAGGTCTTTTATAACGGGGAAAGCACGTGCTCTCCAAGGTTCAATAACAATGGTATCGCCATCCTTAAACTTGCGCATGTGTAATTGGCAGGTGGTAACTGCACTGTCGGGGCCATGGGGCCTTCCGTTAATATACATGCTGCATGTTCCACAGATACCCTCACGACAATCATGATCAAAGGCCACGGGGTCTTCACCCTTAAGTACCAGTGACTCATTGAGCACGTCCATCATTTCAAGGAATGAACTGTTGGGTGAGATATCGTTAATCTTGTAAGTAACAAATTTGCCTTTACTGTTAGCGTCTTTCTGACGCCATATTTTGAGTGTAAGATCCATATCTTTCATATTTGGGTTTAACAGTACTGCCATAAAACAGTGACCATCAAGCTGCTATTTGTAATTTCTCTGTTTAACCTCTATAAATTCATAATTAAGTGGTTCCTTATTCATCACTGGTTCTTTATCCACTCCGGTAAATTCCCAGGCAGCAACGTACATATAGTCGGTGTCGTTACGTAAAGCTTCTCCTTCAGGAGTTTGATACTCTAAACGGTAATGCCCGCCACATGATTCTTTGCGGTTCAGGGCATCACGGGCAACCAGTTCACCCAGCTCAAGGAAGTCGGCCACACGACCTGCTTTTTCAAGCTCCTGGTTTAGCTCCGTCTGGGTTCCGGTAATTTTTACGTCTTTCCAAAACTCTTCACGCAGGACAGCTATTTCAGTGATCGCTTTCTTTAAATCCTCTTCATTACGAGCCATGCCTACTTTCTCCCACATAATATGGCCCAGACGTCTATGGAAAGTATCAACTGTGGTTTTCCCTTTGACGTTCATTAACCTGTTTAGTTGATCATTTACATTCTTCTCGGCTTCAATGAATTCAGGAAGGTCAGTTGATATTTTGGGTACCCTGATCTGGTCAGCAAGATAATTTTGGATGGTATAAGGTAATACGAAATAGCCATCAGCTAGTCCCTGCATCAGTGCTGAAGCCCCTAAGCGGTTTGCTCCGTGGTCACTGAAATTGGCTTCACCAATTGCATACAATCCTTTAATGGTAGTCATCAGTTCATAGTCAACCCATAATCCCCCCATGGTGTAATGCACTGCCGGGAAAATCATCATTGGGGTAACATATGGATTTTCATCTACAATCTTTTCATACATCTGGAAGAGATTTCCATAGCGCTCTTCAATTACTTCCCGTCCAAGCCTGCTAATAGGCTCGGCGAAGTCAAGATATACAGCCAATCCGGTATCTCCCACACCGTAACCAGCGTCGCAGCGTTCTTTGGCAGCACGTGAAGCCACATCACGTGGCACCAGGTTACCAAAGGCCGGATATCGGCGTTCGAGGTAATAATCGCGGTCATCCTCTTTAATATCAACAGGTTTCAGCTTGCCTTCTCTTATCATTTGAGCATCCTGTTTGTTCTTGGGTACCCATATACGGCCATCATTACGCAAACTCTCACTCATTAGGGTGAGCTTTGACTGGTATTCACCGTGAACCGGAATACAGGTAGGGTGTATTTGAGTGAAACAGGGGTTTCCAAAAAAAGCGCCTTTCTTATAAGCCTTCCAGATAGCTGTGGCATTGGAACCCATGGCATTGGTCGACAGGAAGAAAACATTGCCATATCCGCCAGTTGCCAGTACTACTGCATGAGCGGCATGTCGTTCAATGGCGCCGGTTATCAGGTTGCGTACAATTATTCCTCTTGCCCTGCCGTCAACCAGCACCACATCAAGAATCTCATGCCTGGCATACATGGTAACGTTGCCTTTGTGAATCTGCCGGCTCAGAGCGCTATATGAACCTAAAAGGAGTTGCTGCCCGGTTTGCCCGCGAGCATAAAAAGTACGTGAAACCTGGGCTCCCCCGAAAGAGCGGTTGTCAAGCAGCCCTCCATAATCCCTTGCAAATGGAACACCTTGAGCTACGCACTGGTCAATTATTTGGTTGCTTACTTCAGCAAGTCGGTACACATTGGCTTCTCTGGCACGGTAGTCGCCCCCTTTAATGGTATCATAAAACAAACGGTAAATGCTGTCGCCGTCATTCTGATAATTCTTGGCAGCGTTGATACCTCCCTGTGCAGCAATACTGTGGGCACGGCGGGGGCTGTCCTGATAGCAATATACCTTTACCTTGAAACCCAGTTCTGCCAGACTGGCTGCTGCGGAGGCACCTGCTAAACCGGTACCTGCTACTATGACTTCCAGCTTGCGCTTATTGGCAGGGTTAACCAGATTGGTGTGTGATTTATAGGTTGTCCACTTGTCGGCTAAATTGCCTTGTGGTATCTTTGAATTTAAATCTGCCATATTATTGAGATTTCTTGAAACATGTAAAACTTTTAAAAGAAATAGATCGTCACCGGTATTGTAATAAATCCAATGGTTAGTATGATAGCTATAATTCGGCTTAGTGCGAAAACCAAAGGTGTGTATTTATCATGGTTCCAGCCCAATGTCTGGAAGCCGGAGTGGAAAGCATGATCCAGGTGAAAACCAAGAAACAATAACCAAAGTATATACATGAATACGTAGGTTGGGTTAGTGAATCTGGTGATGATCAACCCGGCCATATCGTCATATTCCTGCCCACCGTATGATATCATGTCGATATGCCCGAATTTGGAAGTAAAGAAGAAATTAAAAAGATGAAAAACCAGCATAGCCAAGATGATCAACCCGGTGTGGATCATAAATTTTGATGTAACAGACATTTCAGAATAGGCTTCAATTTTGTACCTTTTCGGACGGGCAAGCCAGTTATGTATTTGGAGTACTATCCCTGTAAGAATGTGGATAAAGAATCCACCGAACAGGAATATTTGCATAAACTGTATTATCGGGTTCGTTCCCATAAAGTGAGCTGCCTTGTTAAAGGTTTCTCCGTTATCGTTTATCAGCACCAGTAAATTAACGGCAACGTGCACAAAAAGGAACATGATAAGGAACAAACCCATGAGTGCCATGATCACTTTTTTAGTAATCGAGGAGTATCTAATGGTCATAAGCAATAGTTATTTATTATTTTTACTGAAATAATTAGTTTTAAGGGCAGATAAAACAGCAATTAGTTGTTAAATTTGCGAAAAATCATCTTCAAAAACACAAATTGTACGTGGCAAATTTAAAGATAAACAGTTAATTTTGGATTATTACTTATCAACAACAAACCATTAAGCATTATTTCCATGCGTTATCAAACAATTGAATCTACGTTATTTTGTCGGAACAGGCTGAATCTTGAAAAGAAATTAAAGCCCAATGCACTGGCAATTATCTATTCAAACGATGAAATGCCCCGTAATGGGGATCAGTGTTTCCCTTTTCGCCAGAATAGTGACATGTTTTACCTGACCGGTCTGGACCAGGAAAAAAGCATTCTTACTCTTTTTCCCAATCATCCGGATGAACAGATGCGTGAAATAGCTTTCATTGTCGAAACTGATGACCTTATGGTTACCTGGTACGGCCATAAATACTCCTTGGAGCAGGCATCAAAAATATCAGGTATCAAAACCATTAAATGGCTTGGTCAGTATGAAGGGGTTTTGCGCGACTTTATGTCACGGGCTGAGTATGTTTATCTGAATTTGGATGAAAATGCCAAGTTTACTACTGAGGTCATTTCACAGAACCTCAGAAGAGCACATGCTTTAAAAGCTGATTACCCGCTGCACAACTATGTAAGGCTGGCCCCGTATCTTGCGGAACTCAGGATGACAAAAGGCCCTGAGGAAGTGAAACTACTAAGGGAAGCATGTAAAATAACCGGCGATGCTTTTAACAGGGTGCTTGGTTTTGTAAAACCCGGCGTGATGGAGTATGAAGTAGAAGCTGAAATAACCCATGAGTATATCAGGCAGGGCGCTTCCGGTCATTCTTATGAACCTATTGTAGCATCAGGCGTTAATAATAATATCCTGCATTATGGTGAAAACGACCAACTTTGCAAGGATGGTGATCTGTTGCTTTTAGATTTTGGCGCAGAGTATGCTAATTACGCCGGTGATTGCTCCAGAACCATTCCTGTGAACGGTAAGTTCACAACAAGGCAAAGGCAGGTTTATGAAGCCGTACTGCGGATATTGAGGCAGGCTACTAAAATGCTTGTCCCGGGTATTACCCTCGACACATACCATGCCAGAGTATGCAAACTTATGGAAGAAGAACTGATAGGGCTCGGATTACTCACCCGGGATGAAGTGGACCACCCGGTGAATGGTAAACCGGCATACTTTAAATATTATATGCATAACACTTCTCACTTTATTGGTCTTGATGTGCATGATGTTGGTACCAGGCAGATGCCTCTCCGGCGTGGAATGATTTTAAGTTGCGAACCCGGTATTTATATCGTAGAAGAAGGCTTTGGAATCAGACTTGAAAATGATATCCTGGTCGAAAATGAACCTGTCAACCTTATGGAAAATATTCCTGTTGAACCTGATGAAATAGAAGCCTTAATGGCTGCCCGTTGAACTTTATAACGATTTAAAACAATATTTTATGTTTGAACCTCAAATATACCAAGCCCGTCGTAATGCTTTACGCGAAGAAATTAAAAGTGGCGTTTTATTATTTCCGGGTAATACGGAAGCTGCATTCAACTATCCGGCTAATACTTACCATTTCAGACAGGACAGCGTTTTCAATTATTTCTTTGGTCTGAATCACCCTGATTTAACGGGGGTGATTGACATTGATAATAATGAGGAAATACTGTTCGGCAATGATGTTGATATGGATGATATCATCTGGATGGGCCCGCAACCTTCCATCAAGGAACGTGCTGCTCTTGTCGGTATTAATGATACCAAGCCGTTTGCTGATGCGGTTGAATTCATTAATAAAGCCATTGCAAAGGGACGTAAAGTCCATATCCTGCCTCCTTACAGAGGGGAAACCAAGATATACCTGTCGGAACTTACAGGGTTCCCGATTGCTGACCTTAAGAAGGAAGCTTCTGTTGAACTTATCCGTGCAGTGGTCAAGTTGCGTTGTACTAAGTCGCCCGAAGAGATTGAAATTATAGATAAGATGGTTGACGTAGCTTACCTGATGCACACTACAGCTATGAAAATGGCTGTTCCCGGAATTATTGAGCAGGAAATTGCCGGTACCATTGAAGGTATCGCCCTGGCAAAAGCAGGACCTGTTTCCTTCCCCGTGATACTCAGCATAAACGGACAAACACTCCATAATCACTATCATGGGAACACCCTGACAGAAGGCCGTATGTTAGTAGTTGATGCAGGGTGTGAGTCGGAAGAATACCTGTTGGCCAGTGATATCACCCGTACTACTCCGGTAGGTGGCAAGTTTAGCCACAGGCAAAGAGAAATCTATGAAATAGTGCTTCGTGCCAATATGAAATCTATTGAAAACATTAAACCTGGTATTCCTTACCGCGATGTTCATCTGTTAGCTTGCAAAACCATTGTTGAGGGCTTAAAAGAAGCCGGTTTAATGAAGGGTGATGTAAACGAAGCCGTTGAACAGGGCGCTCATGGCTTGTTCCTGCCTCACGGTTTGGGCCATATGCTTGGCATGGATGTGCATGATATGGAAGGATTGGGTGAAAATTATGTTGGCTATGATGATGAAATTAAACGCAGCACGCAGTTCGGTAATTCCTTCCTCAGAATGGGGCGCAGACTGCAACCCGGTTTCGTAATTACCGTAGAACCCGGCATTTACTTTATCCCTGCCCTGATTGATCAGTGGAAAGCTGAAGGCAAGTGCAAAGACTTTATCAATTATGACATCCTTGAAACCTACAAAGACTTCGGCGGTATTCGTATTGAAGATGATGTGCTGGTAACAACAACAGGATCCAGAGTATTAGGTAAACCTATTCCTAAAACCGTTGCCGAAATAGAAAAACTATTGTACAGAGGATAATTTTCAACTGACGGTTTGATAATCCGTCACCAAAGAATTGTAGGGTAGAGACGGGCCCCTGACCCGTCTCTATTTCTCAAATTGTTAATGGTATTTACAAATTGATGATTGGCTAAATCATACTAATTGTTACTAAAATGGACGAACAGATTGTTTTGAACGGGCAACCGGTAAATTACCGTAAACAGGGTAATGGCCCATGGATTATCCTACTCCATGGATTTCTTGAAACTATTGACGTATGGGGCGAGCTGGCTAATGAATTATCCGATAAATTTAGTGTGCTGATGGTAGATTTGCCTGGTCATGGTCACAGTGGTGTCATGGGTGAAGAACATACGATGCCTTTAATGGCCGATGCCGTAATGTCTGTTATGAATCACCTTGAAATAAACTCATTTGTCCTGTGCGGTCATTCACTCGGAGGCTATGTATGTATGGAAATTGCTAAAGTACTCCCTGATCAGACCAAAGGAGTAATCATGTTTCATTCACACGCTGCTCCTGATGATGAGCGGACAAAGGAAAACCGTACTCGTACTATTAATATCATCAAGCTTAACCACGCTAACTTTATACATGAGTTTTTGCCTGATTTGCTCAGCCCTAAGAATAAGAAAAGACTTATACATCAGATTGACCGTTTACGCAATAGTATAGCTTCTATATCAGTAAGTGCGCTGATTGCCACACTGATTGGCATGCGTGAAAGGAAAGGAACTCTGGATACACTCATTGATGCAGAATTCCCTTTCTTTTTTATCCTTGGTAAAGACGATACCAAGATGGCATACAACAAAGTGGTAGCGCAGGCAATGCTGGCGCATCATGCTGAAATTATGCTGTTAAGCGATGTAGGACACATGGGATTTTTGGAAGCTCCTAAAGTTATCTTCCCGGCCATCAAGCACTTCTGTGAACGCAACCTGATTGAAAAGCAACGGATTAATGGGTTTGGCGACTAGAGGTAATAACCGTATTTGTCGATCATCTCAAATACCTTCTCAGGCAGGAAGTAGCGAATAGTATGACCACTCTTTATGGCTCCGCGTATAAAGCTTGCTGATATTTCAATGCGGGGCGCTGCAATCAGTTGAACGGAAGGATGAGCTGTTAATGGGTGGGCTTCACTCCCATGGCGAGGGTAGATTAATAGTTGATAGTTATCAAGGATTTGCTGAAAGTTCTTCCACTTATGGAAACTTATCAGTATATCAGTGCCGCCTATGAGGACAAACTGACGGTCGGGATACTTCTCCTGCAGGTAGGTTAGGGTGTCAATCGTATAGGAAGGCTGAGGTAAATGAAATTCAATGTCTGATATTCTGAACCTGTTGTCATCACCAACAGCTTTCTGAACCATCTCATAACGTGTATAGTCGGTCAGTAGTGTCGATTTGTCCTTTAGAGGATTATGAGGTGATACTACAAACCACACTTGGTCAAGCTCACCAAACTCAACCATGTACTCAGCTATACAAAGGTGCCCGATGTGTATAGGATTGAAAGAGCCGAAAAACAAGCCGGTCCTCTTTCTTTTCTCTTCGTTCATGGTGCTCATTTTTAATTAACCCCTAATCCCTGTTCAGAAATTCACCAACCACTTTAACTATGGTATCTTTTGCTGTTTCCAGACAATCATTTAGCAAAATGTAATCAAACTTATCAGCATAGGTCATTTCATGGGCGGCTTTCTCACAACGTTTCCGGATAGTATCAGCAGAATCGGTATCTCGGAATTTTAACCTCTCCTCCAATGCCTGAAGTGAGGGAGGACTTACAAATACCGCCAATGCCCGGTTGCCGAATTCTCTTTTAATATTTAAACCTCCTACTACATCAACATCAAAAATCACATCTTTACCCTCAAACATCATTCGTTCCACTTCACTACGCAGTGTGCCATAGTAACTGCCTGCATATACTTCCTGCCATTCAAGCAAGTCGCCCGATGCAATGCGGTGTTTGAATTCATTGGTTGTGATAAAGAAATAATCCTTTCCATCCACTTCATTCTTACGCATTTGACGACTGGTAGCCGAGACAGAGAAGCTGAGTGAAGGGAATGAGGAAATAAGATGCCTTACTATGGTAGTTTTACCCGACCCTGAAGGGGCTGATACGATAATGAGTTTAGGAGTCCTGTTGGTATTCATAATTTACAGAATATTGGCCAGTTGCTCTTTGATCTTTTCCAGTTCATCCTTCATTTGCACCACGATTCTTTGAATATTGGCATCATTGGCTTTTGAACCTATGGTATTGATTTCACGGCCCATTTCCTGGGTTACGAATGATAGCTTTCTTCCATTTGCTTCTGTTTCTTTGAGGGTATCCATGAAATAGTCCAGATGCTTTTGGAGCCTGACTTTCTCTTCCGTAATATCCAGCTTTTCAAGATAATAGATGATCTCCTGCTCAAAGCGGTTGCTATCAAGGGTGTTGTTAGCATAAAATTCAGCTACTGAATCTCTGAGCTTTTCGCGAAAGCGTGTATTACGTGTTTCTTCAAATTGGATTACTTCCTGAAGTAGTGATTCAATCATCTGCACTCTTGTTTTAAAATCATTCTCCAGTAAACTGCCTTCCTGGCTTCTGAAAATATCCAGTTCTTTGACGGCTTTTTCTAAACACTCCCTAATAATTACCCATTCTTGTTCATTCAATAGTTCACGCGATGATTTAAACACTTCGGGCATCTTCATTACGATGCTGAGTATATCAATATCACCTGCATTTAAAGAATTTGCAAGTTCCTTAATCTCATTATAATAGCCAATTGCCATCGGTTTATTAATTACCGGAGGGAAATCATCAGTGTAATCGATAGAACCCGTAAGCTCTACTTTGCCACGTTCAAGCTTTCGTGAAATAATACTCCTGATATCAGATTCCTTTTCCCTGAATGCAGAAGGTAATTTGATATTCAGATCCAACTGCTTACTGTTAAGGGATTTGATTTCCAGTATAACCACTTTCCCTGTTAAAGAAACAGTGCATTTGCCGAAGCCTGTCATTGATTTAAGCATAGTATAACTTTTATGTTGCAAAAATATAGATAAATTCTGATCACTACTCTAATTATCGCCTGCATAACCAACCTTTCATTTAATAGATTGATTCATCATAAATATTTTTTGTGAAATCCTTGGCTTTGTATTGAAAATTACTTAATATTGTTTATTATTTTCAATTTAGTATAATCAAGATGATAAGAACTGTTATTATTGACGATGAAGTAAATTCAAGGGACAATATCAGGCAGATGCTTAAGCTTTATTGTAATGATGTGTTTGTATTAACTGAAGCTGATGGCGTTAAATCTGGAATAGAGTGTATTAATCAGTATAATCCTGACTTAGTATTCTTGGATATTAAAATGCAGGACGGTACTGGTTTCGACATGCTTAACCAACTTGCAGAGATTAATTTCAGGGTAATCTTTGTTACTGCATATGAGGAATATGCTATTAAGGCTATCAAGTTCAATGCCCTTGATTATATAACCAAACCAATTGATCCTGATGAGCTTATCAGTGCTGTTGATAGAGCAATGTCTGCTTTAAACGATGATACCGTGAAAAGCAGGATACAAAAATTGTTGGAGACAGCCAACCCGATTCCATCACCTGGTAATCGTAAAATAGTGTTGCGAACTTCGAACACTGTTCATGTTATTGATATTGACCGCATCATACACTGTGAAGCCGACAGGAACTATACTGTATTTTATCTGGATGGTGAGGAACGGATACTTATTGCTAAATCAATGAAGGAATTTATTGATGTGCTTGAAAGTCACGGGTTCTTCAGAGTTCATAATTCACACTTGATAAACCTGAATTATGTTCGTAGATTTCTTAAGGAAGAATTGATCTGTGTACTCAAAGATAATTCAAATATTCCGGTCGCTTTTCGTAAACGTGATGATTTATTGAACAAGTTAAGTAAGCTCTGATTTTACGTTTGATCATGTTTTCCATACGCCTGATAAAAATATCCGTACGCTGGAAAGAATTCTCAACATTTTAAATGGAGAAGTAGTTCTTTTGTATTTCTTTAAAAGTATTTTTCCCTGGAGTCTGGAAATTATGAAAATAGAAAATATGAAACACAAAAATGCTGAGGTATTTAAAACCAGTTTTTATTTCGGTGGGAACATGCTTGTGTACGATATTATTGAAATTGATAATGAAAAAGTTATTATGCGCCGTATGAGGTATTTGTTGGGAGCATTTTATTCAGTTTCAATACCTTTGTCTAATGTGGTTCATGTTGATGTTTGTAAGCGTGAAAGGGGAGCTGAAATTCTGATTGAATCCTATACTCATAGCCACATCGTAAGTAAAGGATATTCTTTAGCATCTGCACACAAAATAAAACAACTGATTCAACCTTAATAGTAATTATAGGAATGGAGGGGCAAATAGAGGTCTTGGCCACAACGCCTCTATTTTTTTGCGTTAGTCATATACTGTGTATTATTTGTATTGCCTTTTTGTATTTTTGTAAAGAGTCAGTATTAATTCCAAACCATATTGTTTAAATAACGGGAGCTGTGAAAAATAATACAATTGATGAATTGCTGGTGCCCCGGGTGACCTTGATGGATTCACAATCTGATATATTAAGCTCCATGCATGATGATATCGCGCTGGCCACAAAGAGTATTTATTTGGAGATATACCGGTTTGGAAGTGACTATATTGGTGAGCGTTTTAGAGATATACTAGCTGTAAAATGTGAGCAGGGATTACAGGTCAAACTATTACTTGACTCATGGGGGACTTCACAGTCAAGCGCTTTCTTTGAACCCATTATTCGCAATGGAGGTGAAGTACTGTTCTTTAAGAAGATAAAGTTTTTTGTGGATTTCTTTACCAAGAACCACCGCCGTAATCATCGTAAAATACTCGTGATTGATGATAATATCACCTACCTGAGCTCTTCAAACATCACAGGTTATTCAATGAACTGGCGCGAAATTTGTCTTCGTATGGAAGGACCTGTCAGTATGGTGTTCCGAAAAGTAATCATAGATAGTTCCAAAATTTATAATAAATATATTTTTAACAGGTTTGCTTATAAAAAGACCATTTATTACAATGGCTTCGAGATCATTCAGGATCTTCCCTCCCTTTATCGACAGCAGGTTAAAAAGCGATATGAAAAGCTATTTTCAAAAGCTAAACAAGAAATTATCATTGAAACTCCTTACTTCCTTCCCGGCTATAAGTTACGTCGACAAATGCTGCAAGCTGTGCGCCGTGGAGTAAATGTAATTGCTATAATGCCCCTGCATTCTGATGTCAGGACTGTCGATTTCCTAAGGGACAAGTACCTTAAATTCATGTATAACAATGGCATTCAATTATATTTCTATACTAAAAACAACCTGCACGCTAAGTGTATTCTGGTAGACAAAGAAACCTTTGCAGTGGGTTCTTCTAATTTTGACTACCGTAGTTTCCGCTATCAGTATGAAATTGTTTTATTGGGTAAACAGCCTGACATCACAGCTTTGGTTAACAATCACCTGGAGGAAAGCTTAAAGGGTTGCATTCCATTTGACTATAACGCTTATTTGCGCAGGCCATTGATTGAGAAAGTCTTTGGCTGGGCTATGCTTCCATTCAGGCATCTGTTTTAGATAAAAAAACGTTGCTAGTATCACTGTGATACTAGCAACGTTCCATTTCAATTCACCAATTGATGATCAATTGGTCATTATTAACTTCATCGTTTGAGACACGATTGAATGGCACTTTTGCCATTTGCTGTATATTAGTTTATCGCAATCTCTTTTTTAACCAATGATTCTTCTTTCCTTGGCAGTGTGACTTTCAGAATACCGTTTTGATAGTCGGCGCTGATATTTTCTATATCTACTGATTTAGGTAATACAAAGCTCCTGCTCATGTTCTTAACGGTAAATTCCCTGCGAAGGAATTTTTCATCAGGTGTCTCTTCCTCTTTTGATTCAGCACTGATCTTGAGCGTTTGTTGCTCCAGGTTAATCTTGAAATCTTCTTTAGAATACCCCGGTGCATTAAGCTCAATTATAAATGCCTGGTCTGTTTCATAAATGTTAGTAGCGCTTGAGCAACCGTTTGATTCACACATGGTGTTATTAAAAATCTGGTCCATAACACTCAATGCAGGCTGATTAAATCTAATCATGTTCATTTCGTTTCCTCCTGTTATTTTTATGTCTGTTTGTTTATTTGTTACTTCCCATCCCTGTTCAACTTTTGTACCAAAGTCAAATACAGGATATCTTGCTCAAATAATAAGACAAAATGACACATTAAGAAGAAAATAGCGCAATGGTACAAGACATAATGGCATATTCGTGCTCGCAACCGGTTCTTTAAGCAACAACTAAAGTATAACCATTAGCAAGATCACCCGCAGTGGAAATACTGATCAACAAGCTTCTGCATTTTTTCCTTGTCGCATTTAACTTCTTCACGCAAATTCTGATCCTTGAAGTCACGCAATTGAGTAGCTACACCATCAATTACACTTTTAGGGAATACATCATATTCCATAAAGACAGAGGCTTGTTTTTCCAGCATATTAGCTGATTCCCAGCATGAAACAGGCAATTGACTTAACTTGGCCAGGCGATCTTTGAATTGATCGTCGAAGATATTAACATCTACATACCATTTTTCGGCAAGTTGAAGAGCATTCTCCATTTCAAGCCCATGACGTGCAGCTACAGTAAGCCCGGCTAAAAGCAGGTAGATATCTGCTGAGCCATCCGGACAGCGGAATTCAACGGTCTGTAATTGTGTATGGTCTTGTTGTTCAGGAACTTCATGAGGATTAGCATTAAAAATCATATTATTGTCACCTGCCCAACCCAGAGGAACCCTTACAAGTACGCTACGGTTGCGGTCGCCCCAGCAAATATTGGTAGGAGCTTCCTGGTGTGGTACCAGCCTGAAGTAGGAAGTAGGATTGCTGTTTCCAAAAGCGGTTAGAGATGGGGCCAGATCAAGATATCCGGCAATGGCTTTGCGTGCAGTATCACTCAGAACTCCATTTTCAATCATTTGATTTTTACCGTCCTTTACCAGCTTGGTATGGATATGTAATCCACTGCCGGCTTTACCGACTGTTATTTTAGGAGAAAAAGTAACCGTTACTCCATAACTGTTTGCTATTGATCGTAATACCCATTTAGCAATTACAAGTTGGTCAGCGGCATTTTCAAGGGTAGTAGGTGTAAATTCAATTTCATTTTGTTCATACAGTTTCCCATCCTGACTGAAATTTCCAACTTCCGAATGACCGTACTTGATCAAACAGCCTGCTTTGGCCATTGCAGTCATAGCTTCCGTACGTAAAAATTCCCACTTGGCAAAAGGAGCGGATTCATGATATCCTTTCTGATCAACTGCCGGGAAAAGATCTTCTTCGTCCTGATCACTGATAATATAATATTCCAACTCGCCCATTACTTCGAATGATAAACCTGTTTTTTCTTTCAAGGCTTTATGTGCCTTGCGCAGGATATACTCAGGTGAACTTTCAAGCGGTTTCCCATCCTTATCATAATATGAGCATAAGATGTCGAGTGACGGAATTTCAGAAAATGGATTTACAAAGGCAGTGCGATAACGCGGAACTACATACAGGTCACTCGAACCAGCCTTAATAAACGGGAACAGACTTGATCCGTCACATCTTTCACCGGTCGACAAAATGCTGTTAAGGTGTTCAAGTGAACTAATCACAAAGTTTAATGTTTTTAAACGGCCGTCGCCACCAACATATCTAAAGTTGACCATCTCAATATTATGGTCTGTAATGAACTTCACCAGGTCGGCTTTAGTAAATTCAGATGCCGGTTTATTCAAATACTGCACCAGCGGATTAGGATTCAATTCTGAGAAATTTTTCATGTTACAGTTGTTTATTTAAGCCACAAACAGAGGGCTTAAAGCTTATAATTAAGTTAGTTTGTTTTTCTAAATAGTGCTCAAAATTAGGAAGTTTTTCTTATTAAACCACACTTCATGAATTTATTAATTAACCCCGAAGGTAATGATAACCGGCTATAAATTAGTATTTTTGTAAATGGAAAGGATCGACAGGCTGTATGAATTCTAGCGAATTATTGTTTTTTGGGTTATTTATTGTGTTTGTTGTTAGCTTCTTACTACTCGACCTTGGGGTTCTTGACAAGAAGAATCACCTGGTATCCTTTAAGGAAGCGATTACATATACCTGCCTATGGATTACAGTTTCCATCTGTTTTTATGTGTTCCTGCTTTATCATGGCGAATGGTTACATCTTGGCGCTCATAGCGGTTTGCCCGAACTAAAAGAATTGATTGTTCGCTACGGGCATCCCATAAATATTGACGGACTGGATTATGAAGCGGCACTTAAGGTTTACCGACATAACCTGGGGCTTGAATACATAACCGGGTATGTTATTGAGAAAATGTTGTCGATGGATAACATTTTCGTGATGATTATGATATTTTATGCCTTTAATGTGAATCCCTTATATTACCGAAGGGTTTTATTCTGGGGTATTCTGGCAGCTATAGTTTTCAGGTTTGCTTTTATTTTTTCAGCATCTGCCCTGATACATCAATTTAAATGGGTGCTTTACTTGTTTGGTCTACTTCTGATCTACACCGGGGTTAAAATGCTATTTGAAAAAGATTCACATGAAAAGATAAATACCATGAACCATCCGGTTGTCAGGTTTGCCTCCAGGCGGTTGCCGGTATACCCGCGGTTTGTACAACATCACTTCTTTGTCCGGCAATCTGGCAAATGGCTCATTACACCGCTTCTGATTGTGTTGATGGTTATTGAATTTTCAGATGTGATCTTTGCTGTTGATTCTATCCCGGCCATTTTTGCAGTTACCAGTGACCCCTATATCATCTTCTTTTCCAATGTATTTGCAATCCTTGGTTTGAGGGCTTTGTTCTTTATCATCATAAAGATCATTGATTTATTCAGATTCCTGAAAATAGGTTTGTCGGTACTACTGACTTTTATTGGTATCAAGATGTTGATACCCGATTTCCTGCGAAGTCTTGGCTTCACTACTGCACATTCCCTTTACGTTATTTTGGGAGTCATGTTAATAGCTATCCTGTTCTCTGTGCTTTTCCCTGAGAAGAAAGAAACAAACTGAGCCACTCAGGGGACTCGAACCCCCGACCCGCGCATTACGAATGCGCTGCTCTACCAACTGAGCTAAAGTGGCTTAAATAAAACAGCTTGTAGTTTAGTTACAAGCTGTTGGTCGGGATGACTGGATTCGAACCAGCGGCCTCTTCGTCCCGAACGAAGCGCGCTACCAGGCTGCGCTACATCCCGAAATTGCATTTTAAAGGAATGGACGACTTCCTTTTGCGTTGCAAAAATAGTGAATCTTTTAAAATAGAAAGGAAAAATTGTTTATCTAATGTAGTTATTTATTGTTATTGCTCATGGAAGGCATAAAATGAAAGCACCTGCACATTCTATTGTACAGGTGTTCAACGCTTTATTGTCTCCCCGGCGGGGCTCGAACCCACGACCCATTGATTAAGAGTCAATTGCTCTACCAGCTGAGCTACGGAGAGGTCTCTTTCGAGAGCGCAAAGGTACTTATTCTTTTCTTTTTAGAAAAGGTTTTTTTCTTTTTTTTGACGATTGATTTGTTACCGTCTGGCGGTTATTATTAATGTCCCTACTCCCTGATTATAAGCTCTTTATTTCAGTGATCAGTTTTTGCAGAACGGCTTTTGCATCACCAAAGAGCATTCTGTTCTTAGTGTGATAGAAGAGGTTGTTAGCAATAGCTGCATACCCGGTAGCCATACTTCGTTTAATTACGATGACGTTTTTAGCATCCAGCGCTTTGATGATCGGCATGCCATAAATAGGGCTTGAAGGATCGTCTTCAGCAGCCGGGTTCACAACGTCATTAGCACCAATTACAACCACTACATCTGTGGTGCCCATTTCATTGTTGGCATCGTCCATTTCAACGAGTTTCTCGTATGGAACATCGGCTTCAGCCAGTAACACATTCATGTGGCCCGGCATACGACCGGCAACCGGATGTATGGCATATTTGATTTCCACCCCTTTACTGGTGAGTAACGTATCAAGTTCATGGCATAGATGCTGTGCCTGTGCAACGGCAAGTCCGTAACCGGGAACAATGAATATTTTTTGTGAATAGCTCAGTAATACGGCCGCATCACTCAGCGATATTTCTTTTACTGTTTTGTCGGTCAACTGGGCGCCTGCACCTGATTTGGCACCAAAAGCACCAATGATTACATTAATCAGTGAGCGGTTCATAGCTTTACACATCAGTATGGTAAGTATGGTACCTGAAGATCCAACCAAAATACCTCCTGTCAACATGGCCTGGTTGCTATAAAGGAAGCCTCCCATAGCAGCGGCAACCCCTGTAAAAGAGTTCAGCAGTGAGATTACTACCGGCATATCAGCACCACCAATTGGCATTACAAATGTTACTCCATAAATAAGTGCAGCAAATGCAAACAGGTAAATAGGCCAGTTATTCCCTTCAACCGGTTGCATTAACATAATCAGCACCAGGGCTGCTAACAATAAACCCAGGAATGTAAGATTAATGATACGTAAAACAGGATTTTTGAAATCACCAATTCGACCATCAAGCTTCAGGAAAGCTACCATACTGCCTGCAAAAGAAACGCTTCCTATCATCAGTCCTAACAACATGGCAACAGCTGAACCGTTAAGCATGTGTGGGGCAAATGAGGCTGCCAGTGAAGCCTGAAGATGAGGGAATTCCATTAGTGAAATCAAAGCAGCACAAGCGCCTCCCATACCATTGAAGATGGAAACCATTTGAGGCATGGCAGTCATCTTTACTTTAACAGATGCATACCAGCCAATAACAGAACCGATAGCTAAAGCTAAAATAATCCAGGGGATATTGCCTATGTGCTGCCCATCTATCTGGTGGAACAGAATGGTAAATATAATGGCAGCCGACATGCCTGCTGCAGACCATAAATTGCCTGAGCGGGCTGTTTGAGGATGACTTAACTTCTTTAATCCCAGTATAAAAAGCACAGAGGCTGCCAGGTATGAAAGTTCAAGAATAGAATTTTGTGTAGTAAATATTGAGTCCATGTAGTGCTTCTCCTATTTTTTCTTTTTCTTAAACATTTCAAGCATTCTGTCAGTAACAACAAAACCACCCACTACATTCAGGGTACCCATTACTACTGCCAAAAATCCAAATATAAGTGCGAGTATGTTGTCGGGGTCAGCATGGCCCATTACAATAATTGCTCCAATAATTACTACTCCGTGAATAGCATTACTACCTGACATCAAAGGGGTGTGAAGCACCGCAGGTACATGTGATATTACTTCTATTCCCAGGAAAACAGAAAGGACGATGATGAAAATCAGTTCCTTATTGTCCCAGAAGAATTGCAAAATTTCATTCATATAGTTGTTGTTTTATTTGCGAATATTAATTATTGCATCAATGATTTTACCCGATCATTTACTATCTGATGGTCATGGGATACAGCGGTACCTTTTACAATATCATCTTCCCAATTGAGGTTAAGAGCACCTTCTTTAGTTATAATAAGCTTCAGGAAGTTAATAAGATTTTTACCGAACATACGGCTGGCATCGGTAGGCATATCAGATGGTAATTGGGAATTGCCAATGATTTTAATACCGTTGTGAACAATGGTTTGATTGTCGTTGGTAAGTTCGCAGTTCCCGCCGGTTGATGCAGCCAGGTCAATGATAACAGAGCCGGGGCGCATGGCTTCAACAGTTGCTGTGCGCAGAAGCACAGGTGCTTGTTTGCCGGGTATTTGGGCGGTACAGATAATTACATCTGATTTTACTGCCTGATCGTGTATGGCTTTAGCCTGGCGTGCCTTGAACTCGTCAGTTTGCTCAACAGCGTAACCTCCGGCGGCTTTATCGTCAACGGCGCCTTCAACATCTACAAACTTGGCACCTAACCCGACTACCTGTTCTTTTACAGCAGCCCTTACATCAAATACATATACTACAGCTCCGAGTTTGCGGGCGATAGCAATGGACTGAAGTCCTGCAACTCCTGCACCGAGAATTAACATGTTGGCGGGCTTGATAGTGCCGGCAGCAGTCATAAACATCGGGAAAAACTTAGGCAGTGTGTTGGCAGCCGTCAGAACTGCTTTGTAGCCGGCAATAGTTGCCATAGATGATAATATATCCATTGCCTGTGCCCGTGAGGTGCGAGGTACGATATCCATGCTAAACCCGGTAATGTTTTTATCAGCTAATTCTTTTACTAATGCCGTGTTGAAGTATGGATTCAATACCGACATCAGTACTTGTCCTTCTTTAAAAAGGACCAGTTCACCCGGTGTAGGAGGCTGGATTTTGATGACTATATCTGATTCGGCTATTACTTGTTCTTTAGTTTTTATGGTTGCTCCTGATTCTTCATACTCTTTGTCAGAAGCGAATGCTCTGATCCCGGCACCGGTTTCAACAAGCATACTGACATTCATTTTTACTAACGTAGCAATACTTTCAGGCAGCATTGCAACTCTGTTTTCGCTTTCGTTTTCTTTTATGATTCCTATTGTCATTACAGTAGGTTTAGGTGTAATTTATGAGGGCGTAAAATTAGATTATATTTTTTTAATGAGAAAAAAACTTTTAATAAAGGCTAAACTATTGATAGCAATCGCTTGTAACCTCATTGCACTTCGAACCTTATGATTGCCCCCTGTGTTGAAAATCAAATGTAGGGCGTTAAACCTTCTTATTTCTTTAATTATTACCTTTGCACAAAGCAGGTATTATGAGCGGATCAGACAAAAGGCATCACAAAGAACATTCGGCACTTACTGAAAGAGAAGGTATTGAACAACCTTTATCAGTCAATTTGTCGGCTGTAGATGTTTTTACCCGAAAGCCCAAAGTAATACTGACCGTTGATGAATACTTTGATGGAATTACCCGGTTTAACCGTGCCATTTTTAGCCGTGCTATCACCATGCTTGAAAGTTCCTTGCCTGAGCATCAGGCCATCGGACAGGAGTTGGTGGCCCGTTGCCTGCCATATAGCGGTAAATCAGTAAGGTTTGGGATTACCGGTGTGCCCGGTGCCGGCAAAAGTACCTTTATTGAAGCGTTGGGTATGCATGTTACTTCGTTAGGCCACAAACTGGCAGTATTGGCTATTGATCCTAGCAGTTCACGGTCAAAAGGTAGTATTTTGGGCGACAAAACCCGTATGGAAGCTCTGTCAATGCAACCGAATGCGTTTATACGTCCTTCTCCATCCTCAGGTTCGCTGGGTGGAGTGGCCCGTAAAACCAGGGAGATTATTGTCCTGTGCGAAGCTGCAGGTTTTGATACCATCTTTGTTGAAACAGTAGGAGTGGGGCAATCGGAAACGGCGGTGCATTCTATGGTCGATTTTTTTCTCTTGCTTCTGATTGCCGGCGCCGGCGATGAATTGCAGGGCATAAAGCGTGGTATCATGGAGATGGCCGATGCGGTGGCGGTGAATAAGGCTGATGGCGAAAATATTGTAAGAGCTGAATTGGCACGTTCACAGGCAGCAGATGCCTTGCACTTTTTCCCGAAACCTGATTCAGGCTGGGGACCGGAATCTGTTACCTGTTCGGCAGTAACCGGTAACGGAATAAAGGAAATCTGGAAGATGTTGCTTGACTATGTTGAATTCACCAAAGCCAATCATTACTTTGAGGAAAAACGGAAATACCAATCATACCAAATTATGCATGAATATATCAACAGCCGCTTGCATGACCATTTTTATCAGCACGCTGAAATAAAGAGTATGATGAGCCAAGCGGAGGATATGGTTACCCTGGGTACTCATACCCCATACCAGGCTGCTCAGGTACTACTTGATAAATATTTCAAGGAGTACCGGTAACTTGACTTTTAGATGTTCGTTTTACAGATTTTCATCAAAATACCCTGCAATCTTCCTGAACAAATGGGCTCTGTCAATACCACTTACGTTATGCTCATGAGTCGGGTAAACGAAGTAATCCAACTGCTTTTTATTATCGATGCAGGCTTTTACAAATGCCTGACTTTGCTGCCAAACAACGGTATTATCTATACCTCCGTGAATGATCATTAACTTACCCTGCAACTGATCAGCATGCTCAACAAGTGATGCATTTTTGTATCCTTCAGGATTCTGCTCAGGGGTGTCCATATATCGTTCTCCGTACATTACTTCATAGTACTTCCAATCGCATACCGGGCCTCCGGCAGTAGCAACTTTAAATACTTCAGGGTATGAAAGCTTGAGGTTCACTGACATGAAACCGCCATAACTCCATCCATCAATCCCTATTCTGTCAGCATTCACATAAGGCAATGATTTAAGGTATTTTATGCCCTGCATCTGGTCAGTCTTTTCAATTTCACCCACTCTGCGGTGGATGATACTCTCAAATTCAAAGCCCCTGTTTGATGAGCCCCGGTTATCAAGTGTAAAAACTACATATCCCTTTTGCGCCAGGTACTGAAGGAATAGCCCGCCGCTCATCCATGATTCAGTGACCATTTGTGCATGAGGGCCTCCATATACATAAACTATAACAGGATACTTTTTGGTTGAATCAAAATCGGCAGGTTTAATTAAACGGCAGTATAAATCAGTGTTATCATCTGCTTTTATGGTAAATATGCTGGTTTGCCCAAGTTTATAGTCTTTCAGGGGATTGTCGGATTTATGAAGCAACCTTGATTTACGGTTTTTGGTATCAACCAGCAATGTTGTTGAGGGCGTTTTAAGGTTATTGTATGAAGTGATGAAGTATTTCCCGTCAGGGCGAATACGTGGATAATGGTTACCGGTATCACTGGTCAATTGCTTTACTTTTGATGTTTTCAGATCAACATAAAACAGTTGGTCCTGTGTGGGTGAAATGGCTGTTGACGTAAAGAAAATGCCTTTGGCCGGCTCGTCAAAACCAAGCATTTCAGTGATGACCCACTTGCCTGAAGTCATTTGCTTCATAAGCTGCCCGTTTATATTATATAGGTATAGGTGATTGAAACCATCACGTTGGCTCTGCCAAATGAACTGTTCATTGTTGCCGGGTATAAAAACCATTGGATGTTGAGGCTCAACGTAACGATCATTCTTTTCCTCGAAAAGTGTTTTCACGAAGTTTCCCGTACTGACCTCATATTGGTTAAGTTTCATGTGGTTCTGATCACGGTTGAGTACGGCAATAAACAGGTACTTCTGATCAGGACTCCAGGCTATATTAGTAAGGTATTGATCTTTGGGCTCGCCGGTTTTCAGGAATATAGTACTGCCGGTCTGAATGTCGTAAATTCCAACGGTTACCTGGTGACTGGTCATGCCTGCCATCGGGTAGCGTACACTCTTAAGTTCAGCAACACGTGCGGTGATATCAACAATGGGATACTCAGTAACCATGGTTTCATCCATACGGTAAAAAGCCAGTTGAGTGCCTTCAGGCGACCAAAAGGTACCCTTGCTTATGCCAAATTCATTGCGGTGAACGGTTTGGCCATTTACAATCCCTTTGTCTTTATCGTTAGTGATCGTAAGCTGTTTGGAACCTGTTGAGATATAAAGGTTATTGTTGAGTGTATAAGCCATATAATTGGTAACAGGAGCAGCCTCGGCATTTTCAGCTTCCTGAGGCAAACTGTGGTCCTGTAACAGCTTGCCATTTTTACAGGTAAAGTAATCATTGTCAATACTAAAAGTAAATGATTGATTATCCTTCCAGTTAATGGAGGGGACTCTTTTAACTGCCTCTTTCCCGGCAGACTGAAGGAGTTCATTAAATGTGTTCAGGGTGAACAAAGTATCCTTGGTTTCATCAGTAACATTGCCCTGCATGATGAGGGTAGCTTCCTGCCAGGTATAGTAACCGGAGTTACCCTGCCATTGAATGTTAATTAAACCTGTAGGATACAGTTTGCGACTTGACATAATATCTTCAGGAACCAGCATTTTACCTTGTGCGAATACGAAGGCTATCTGAAGAGTGATAAAGAGTGTAAGGACTAATTTTCGCATTTTTATAGAGAGTTATTAGGAAATTATCAATTCAATTATCAGCAAAGAAAATGGTATCTAATGTTTTTAACAGATGACGCTATTGCGGGTCAAAGACTATTAATTGTTGATTTAGTTTGTTGCCCGAAGTTTTTCAGGGTTGATTCTATTTAAAGTCAGATATTTTTGATGGATAACGCTATTGCGGGTCAAAGACTATTAACTGTTGATTTAGTTTGTTGCCCGAAGTTTTTCAGGGTTGATTCTATTTAAAGTCAGATATTTTTGATGGATGACGCAATTTCTGAAATTACTGAAGGATCTTTTTCAATAGCATTGCCAATAACAATAATATCGGCCCCTGCTTTAGCGCTCCGCTGAGCAAGCTCAGGCGTTTTGATACCACCGCCAATAATAAGAGGAATGCCAATGCTTTGGCTCACATGCTCAATCATAGTGGCTGAAACAGGATTAATGGCACCGCTGCCTGCATCCATAAAGATCAATTTTAAACCCAACATTTCACCTGCCATAGCAGTACACATAGCTATATCCACTTTATCGGCCGGTATAGGGCTGGAATTACTCATATAAGATACGGTGGTCGGCCGCCCACTATCAATAAGCATGTATCCGGTACCCATTACCTCAACATTACTATTCTTCAGGTAAGGCGCTGTAATAACATGCCTGCCAATCAACATTTCGGCATTTCTGCCTGAAATAAGCGACAAGAATAGCATGGCATCAGCCAGATAGCTCATTTGAAGGGTGTTGCCAGGGAATAGAATAACAGGTATGCCTGAAGTCTCTTTCAAAATCTTTATACATGAATCAAGCCAATTATTGATTAGCAGACTTCCACCCACGAAAAAGTAATCAACCTTGCTGTCAACTGCTAATTTGGCAACTCTGGCCAGTTGCTTTTCATCTGATTTGTCAGGGTCAATCAGTACAGCGAGTTGCTTACAGCCTTGTAGTTTTCCTGTTGTAATTGAATCTATGATTTTCATAAAATAAACCAGTGGTTTTTAGTGGCTACGAAGTTAGTAAAATAAAGTTACAGGTTAATGGATCCCGGTTAAAGGTTAAAATTTGAAGGTATTCCTGTGTTACTTTCTTGCCCGTTCAAGAAGGGCTCATCAAAACCTTTGCATTGACACCATAACGAGCAGGGAGGTCGCCGTAGTTCCTTTTTATTAACATAAGGCTGGATGATCGGTTAATACCGGCGTGCATCATTTTAATGTCGGGGTATTTTTAAATCACCATGTCGTTGAATGATCCGCTTATACCGGTGTCCAAGTCTTTACCGTCGGGATATCTTTATTTCACAATCCGGTTGGATGTTTAGGAGCAAAGGGTTAATTTTATGGTTAATGGGTAGAAGTTATTTTTGTACTTTTGTGGTCCTTTAAAAAATGATTTAATTCATACGATATGAAAGCAAGTGAAGTTGAGATGCTGCCCTATAAAGTTAAAGATATAACATTAGCAGATTTTGGACGTAAAGAAATTGAAATAGCTGAAAAAGAGATGCCCGGTTTGATGGCTATCCGGGAGCAATATGCCAGGGAGCAACCACTCAAAGGTGCGCGTATTACCGGTTCATTGCATATGACTATTCAAACTGCCGTGCTGATTGAAACGCTGGTTGCTTTGGGTGCTACTGTACGATGGGCCAGTTGCAATATATTCTCAACTCAGGATCATGCCGCTGCAGCAATTGCTGCATCAGGTGTACCGGTGTATGCATGGAAAGGTGAATCACTTGAAGAATACTGGTGGTGCACCTTGCAGGCTTTGTCATTCCCCGGTGGTTTAGGCCCTCAGTTAATTGTTGATGATGGGGGTGATGCCACTCTATTAGTACATAAAGGTTATGCTGCTGAAAATAATCCTTCATTACTTGAAGCTGATGCTTCTAATGAAGAAGAAGCTGCCATATTCAAAACATTAAAAGAAGCCTATATTCAGGATAATAACCGCTGGCACCGGGTGCTGGAGTCGCTAAAGGGAGTATCGGAAGAAACCACCACAGGCGTTCACCGCTTATACCAAATGGCTGAAGCAGGTGAACTTTTGATCCCTGCTATCAACGTGAATGATTCCGTTACAAAGTCAAAATTTGATAATCTGTATGGATGCCATGAGTCACTGGCCGACGGTATCAAACGTGCAACGGATGTCATGCTGGCTGGTAAAGTAGTAGTTGTACTTGGTTTTGGCGATGTTGGAAAAGGTTGTGCCCGCTCCATGCGTTCATACGGATCAAGGGTTATTGTTACTGAAATAGATCCTATTTGTGCATTGCAGGCAGCTATGGAAGGCTTCGAAGTGAGTACCATGGAAGAAGCGCTGAAGGAAGGTAATATATTCGTATCTGCAACGGGTAACAAAGACGTGATCACTTACGCCTACATGTCGCAAATGAAAGACCAGAGCATTGTTTGCAACATTGGCCATTTTGATAATGAAATTCAGGTTAACAGATTGAATACTGCTCCCGGTGTTAAAAGAATCAACATCAAGCCACAGGTTGACAAATATGTATTTGAAACAGGAAGAGCCATTTTTGTTTTGGCAGAAGGCCGTTTGGTAAACCTGGGTTGTGCAACAGGCCATCCTTCATTTGTAATGAGTAATTCATTCTCCAATCAAACACTCGCTCAGATTGACCTGTGGAAGAATAAATATGAAATAGGTGTTTACCGCTTATCCAAAAAACTGGATGAAGAAGTAGCTCGACTCCACCTGGCAAAATTAGGCGTTAAGCTTACTAAATTATCTCCCGAGCAGGCAGCATATATTGGCGTTCCTATTGAAGGACCCTATAAAGCTGATCACTATAGGTACTAATCAGTAACCCGTAAAACCCGGAACTAACTAACCCACTGCTCTTTAACTAAAGGGCAGTGGGTTAGTTGTATTTATCAATTCTTCATTTTAGTGCCACAATGGTGTTATGGTAATATTATAGGTGTACCCTGATTGTGCCGAGGATATATTAAAGGTGTATCCTGGTTGTGCCATAGATTGTTTGTAGTAGAATAATAAAGATACCACAATTGTACTTTAATTTGACCAAAGACGTTTCAAAGACGTTCCACAGACGTTGCACAGACGTTCCGGAACGTCTGTGCAACGTCTGTGCACCAACTGAGCTGAGGTTGTGGGCAAAAGGAAACTGGATTCCGGAATTAGAGGATACCGGTTTAAGACAGTGAAAAAATTTAGAGGAAAAGAATTTGAAGCCAGACAGAGATTTAGAGACGAAGAGCTTGAAGCCGGAATAAGATTTGGAGAAGAAGGGGTTATGACCGGGCAGAGATCTGGAGAAGTACGGTTTGAGGCCGGTTAGCGATTTGGAGAAGATTAGCTTAAGATCGGGCAGAGATATGGAGAAGACCGGGTTTGAGGCCGGGAAGAGATGCTGCCGGGATTTGGAGGAAACGGATTTTTGATCTGTAGCCTCGTGATTCTAGTTAAATACCCTCAGAACATAGCCGTCATAGCTGGTATGGTATTGTTTCAATGCTATTCCGGAAGGCCCTTCAATAGGGGACCCGTCGGTCAGCAGGAAACGGGATCCGCACACGGTATCCACAGCTATAATACCTGATGATTCCACCATAATTCTTGCTTCGTCAACCAATGGATCATAAGGACAAGCGCGTTCAAAGGCCAGGAATTCTTCATGCTGCGGTCTGTATATAATGATCCCTTTATAACCGCCTGTTGCATAAGCCCATTGCCCGTCGGCTATATAATCGAGGGTGTTTGGATAAAGTTCGAAGTTTACGTATACATAAGGTATCTGTTCAACATCTTCATCTTTATTGCAGGAGTTAAAGAGAAAAAACGATACACAAGATAGCAGGAGCAGATGCTTATATTTTTGCATGATTTGTCATTAAAATTAGTTACCCCGTATCACCCGGGAGTTATTAAATATGCTTGCCCGGTATAGCCGGAGTGTTTTCAAATATAGTTGTCGGATAAATTTGTAAGAGCCTTTTTTAAAAAAGGACATCTACTTTATCAAACGAGTCAATAAAGATAATATTTTTGCAGCAAAACAAAATAATAAACAAAGATCCGTGAATAGTGAAAAGGAACATTACAGTATTTCTATTGGTATTAAGCTTATTCATTTCGGGATCCTGCTCATTATTAAAAAAAACTGAAGAAGAAAAAGCAACAATAGAACAAAAGGAAGCGGAACAATCATTTCAAAAAGATATACAAAAAAGAGAAGTGGCTCATTATAAGATGCAAACTAAAGAAACGAAGAAAATGATGAAGAGAATTAAAAGAGCATCTAAAAAGCTTAATGAACCAAGGCGTTTACTTCGGTAATTTCAAAAGTAAACAGTCAACACCTTTTTTTTTATTATTTCATTGGAAGGCAATCTTTTATATCTTTACTCGCTAAAAAAGGACTTATTTATGGATAATATTCTATATATTATATTAGGTATAGCCTGGTTGGCTTTTACGGTTTATACCAATAAGCAAAAAGCGGATAAAAAGCGTGCCGGTCAAATGCAAAGGCCGCCTGAGCAAGTTGATAGCCCTTCAGAGGAGGCTAATAGTCCTGCACCTGCACGCAACATATTTGAAGAGATTTTTAATGAGCAGTTTCCTGCAATACCTGAAGCTGAACCTGAAATTTATATTCCTGAAGTCGCTGAACCTGCTTTTGGGTCTAAAACTGTAAAGTATCAGGAAAATGAAGCGGAGTCACTTGAAGAAATTAAGCCGGAAATATCGGCAAGTTACTTTGAAGACCGATATAGTAGTGGTTACAAGAATGAAGAATCACATAGAGTTTTACCAAATATTCAAAGAGAGGAGGAAGATGAACTTAAAACAGAATTAATTGAAGAATTTGAACTTAGGAAAGCAATACTTTTCAGTGAAATCCTTAGAGCACCTTATGTGTAAGGGGATTTTTAGAATTGTTCAGTTAAATTCATTTTTTTTGCAGCGTAAAGTAATTTATTAATACCTTTACGCGCTTTTACTGGCACACACATAATTACGTTTATTCTAACATAAAATTTCATTGGTATGATCAGAAATCTTCTACTAACTTTTTGGTTAGTACTGACAGCGAATCTGTTAGTGTTCTCTCAATCGGGAACTCTGAGGGGGAAAGTCGTCGACAAGAATACAAAGGAAGCAATTCCTTTCGTGAATATTGTCGTTGAACTTGGAGGAACACAGGCTGGAGGTACAACATCTGACTTCGATGGTAATTATACTATCAAGCCAATTACCCCTGGTAAGTATGATTTGAAAGCCACCTTTGTAGGTTTTAAACCTGTAATGATTAAAGGCCTTCAAATTAAATCCGACCAGATCACATTTTCAGACATTATGATGGAATCCACTATGGAGGAGCTTCCTACCTTCGAAGTGATCGATTATAAAGTACCTCTGATTGATAAGGACAAAACATCAGTCGGGGCAACCGTAACTTCTGAAGAAATTGCCAAAATGCCTAACCGGTCTGCAAATGCTATTGCAACCACTGTCGGAGGTGTATTCTCTTCTGATGGTGAACGTGGTAGTGTGCGTGGCCAAAGGTCAGAAGGTACCATTATGTATATTGACGGTATCAGGGTTCGTGGTTCATCATCAGTCCCTGAATCTGCTATTGAACAGGTATCAGTGATCCTTTCAGGGGTTCCTGCTCAGTATGGCGATGCTACTGGTGGTATTATCAATGTTACCACTAAAGGACCAAGCCGTGAATTCGGCGCCGGTATTGAACTCCAAACTTCTGAATTCCTTGACGCTTATGGTTATAACCGTGCCGGTTTAAATATGCAAGGACCTCTGATTTGGAGCCGTGATGAAAACAACAAAAAAGTTAGTTCTTTACTGGGTTATTTTATTGCCGGTGAAGTAACTTATAATAAGGATAGTCGTCCATCAGCTGTCGGTTCATATACTGTAAAAGATGATATACTGAGTAGTATTGAAAAGAACCCTCTCCGTTTAACCGGTACAGGTTTTGGTACTTATAATAATTCTAACTTTATCAGAAGATCTGACCTGGAGTATAATAAGGCTAACCTTAATACTGAAAATCTGGATATTAATGCTACGGGCAAATTGGATATCAAGACCGGCCCGAACATCAATCTTTCGGTAGGTGGTTCTATTAATTATACAGATGGTATGGACCGTGATTACTGGAGCTATGCCAACTCAATGTTCAATTATAAAAAGAATCCTCAGATTATCTCCAACACATGGAGGGTTTTTGGTAGGTTCACACAACGTTTCCCTGTTGATCAGCAAAGTAATTCATTCATTAAAAATGTATATTATACCATTCAGGGTGACTATACCAGGTCAACTTTGATCCGTCAGGATCCTGACCATAAAGATAATCTGTTCAATTATGGTTACCTTGGTAAGTTTGAAACCGCTAAAGAAAGATCATTTACTACTGAAAAAGTTTATGACTCTGTAAGTGGTAAAACTGCTTACATCCATAATGGTTTCAGAGATACTGATGTTAAATTTACACAAAGTGGTGTTAATGAAATTACTTCAAATTATACGCGGCAGTATTATGAATTGTATCCTCAATCATTCTACCATAACAATTTGAATAGTATTATTTCAGGTGGTGGTTTGCTCAATGGTATGGAAGGATCTTCGATTTATACTTATTGGGGAAGTCCTGGTACGTTACAGGCTGGTTACAGTCATTCAGATAATGAACAATATTCGCTTAACGCAAATGCATCTGCCGATATAGGTAACCATGCACTGCAGTTCGGTTTTATTTATGAACAGCGTGTTGACCGTTTTTATAATTACGCTCCATCTAACTTATGGGGTTTGATGCGTGGTTTGACTAATTCACATATCGAACAATTGGATGTAACTAATCCAAATGCAGTTTATGTTGACGGTGTATTTATGGATACTATTTACTATGATCGTAAATATGACCAGAATTCACAACGTAACTTTGATATTAGCCTCCGTCAGCGTTTAGGACTTCCTGTTGATGGAACTGACTGGATTGATATTGATTCATATGATATCAACACCCTGACCATCAATTATTATGATGAAAATGGGAAAATGGTTACCAAAGCATTGGATAAAGCTCTATCGATTGACATGTTCAGCCCGGATGAATTGTTCAACAATGGTAATTACTTAGCAGCTTATGGCGGATATACTTATACCGGTAAACGTGTAAAACTTTCTGACAGTCCAAGCTTTGATGATTTCTTCACAAAACAGGATGAAAACGGAATGTACACCCGTGAAATAGCTCCTTTTACTCCTATATATATGGCAGGTTATATTCAGGATAAGTTTGCATTTGACGACCTGATCTTTAATATTGGTATTCGTGTTGACAGGTTTGATGCAAACCAGAAAGTACTTACTGATCCGTATACATTATTTCCTTCAAAAACGGTAGGTGAAGTAACTGATTTAGGGTCACATCCTGCAAATATGGGTAATGACTATGTGGTTTATGTGGATAACTTGACCAATCCTACCGCTGTTATGGGATATCGTGATGGTGATAATTGGTACACTGCTGAAGGTTTGGTTGCAACTGACCCAAGTGTTGAATTAGATGCCGGTAACGGTGTTACCCCTTACTTGGTTGATAAAGGAAATACAACTGTTTCATCAGCAGGTTTCAGTGATTATGAACCTCAGGTTTCAGTGATGCCACGTATTTCTTTCTCTTTCCCGATTTCGGATGAAGCTTTGTTTTTTGCTCATTACGATGTGTTAACTCAAAGGCCTACTTACGCTTTGCGTATGAATCCTCTTGATTATTATTTCCTCGCTATGACTGGAAGCCCAACCGTTAATAATCCAAATCTGAAACCTGAAAAGACCATTGACTATGAATTAGGTTTCCAACAGCGTTTGTCAGGTAGCTCATCTTTGACTTTATCAGGGTACTATCGTGAAATTCGTGATCAGATACAGATTTATCGTTATACTGCTGCTTATCCTAAAACATATTATTCGTATAATAATATTGACTTCTCCACTGTAAAGGGACTTACCGTATCGTATGATATGCGCCGTACCACCAATACCAGGGTAAGAGCAAGTTATACCTTGCAGTTTGCCAATGGTACCGGTTCAGATCCTGACTTTGCAAAAGGACTGATTCAAACAGGTCAACCTAACTTACGTACTTTGTTCCCAATGTCATTTGACCGTAGGCACGCTATCAACCTGATGATTGACTATCGTTATGGTGAAGGCAATGAGTACAACGGTCCGGTTATCAGAAAAACCAAAAAGGACGCTGCAGGCGCTGATGTTGTTAAAACTATTCAGGTGTTGAAGAATACCGGTGTTAACTTTACCATCTTTGGTGGTTCAGGTACTCCATATACCCGTTCAAGTAAGATTGTTCCTTTAAATCAAACAGGTATCATTGAAGGTTCTATTAACGGTTCACGTTTGCCTTGGCAGTTCAGAGTTGATGGTCGTATTGATAAGGACATCAACATTGAATGGAATTCTAAGCGTTCATCTTATCTGAATGTTTACCTTCAGGTATTGAATATTTTTGACTCCAAGAATATTATGAGCGTGTACTCTGCAACAGGTAACGCTGATGATGATGGCTACTTAGCTGCTGCTGAATATCAGAATTTGATCGATGCTCAACTTGATTCTCAGGCTTTCCGTGATTTATATAGTATTCGTATAAACAGCCCGGGTAATTACAGTTCACCTCGTCAGATTCGTCTTGGTTTAATCTTCAATTTTTAATAGGAGATCTGAAAAACTGATAACGACCAAAAATATAAATACAGATTATGAAAAATATATTTCGAATAACATTAGCCGTACTGCTTATAATGCTTTTTGCAGCTCCCGGCTTTGCAGACTATTATAAAGGTGCCGCAGGTAGCAAGTCTTCAGGCCCTATATTAAAGTCTACTGCTGCAGGGTGTTTACCTGGCGCTGGTTTTAAATACCTTGAAGTAAACAATGTTCGTACCCGTATTAACACTGGTGGAGATATGTGGTGGGACTTTGAAGTGGCACAATATGAAATACCAAAAGGATCAGGTAAGACATCTATGTTTTCTGCTGCTCTTTGGATTGGTGGTATTGACGTGAATGATCAGCTTAAATTA
>Ga0172378_10000362_pt1 | contig 39307 bp, 30 predicted proteins | sample GrowelOW332metaG_FD_119755 | JGI IMG/M metagenome (GOLD analysis project Ga0172378, IMG submission 119755) | Groundwater microbial communities from an aquifer near a municipal landfill in Southern Ontario, Canada - Pumphouse #3_1 metaG | ecosystem: Environmental > Aquatic > Deep subsurface >...
AGCATAGGTATATCTTATCTCATTCAAAATACAGCACCTTTTTACTTTAAATATAGCTATATCTAGAGTAAAAAGGTGCTGTATTTGCAGCCAAAACTATCTATATTTTGATCGAAAACATAGGTATTTTTTCGGATAAGATAAAGATGGTTTTTACAACACCTTTACATTTGGAATAACAATCTATTCCTAAAATAGGAGTCAAGCAGAATTCCCTTTAAGCCAGAAAAAGTACTCTAACAACACACATTTTAAAGAGATAGTTACATCCAACTATCCTCTAATACTTCTCCACGAACACTAATTTTTATTAGCTTTAAAGGAATATTTCTACTTGCTCTTTTTCTTGCCTCTTCGCATAATCGGTACAATCCACCACAACAAGGCACTTCCATTATCATTAAGGTTAACGTATTAATGCCCCCAGCATCAATCATAGTCACCAGTTTTTCTAGATAGATATCCATCCCATGGTCTAATTTGGGACAAGCAATAGCTAGTCGTTTACCTTTTAGGTAAGTCGTATGGAAATCGGCTACACTATATGCCGTACAATCGGCTGCCACTAATAGATCTGCTCCTTTAAGATAGGGAGCAGTAGGCGACAATAGATGTAGCTGAACAGGCCATTGTTGGAGTTCACTTATATTGGAAACAGCACCGTTTATTGCACCACTCACTCTATTATTAGACGATGCATTATTTATGGTATGGTTAGGAGCAGCACCACCTGAAGCAATAGGAGAAAAAGAAAATTGTTTGCTTCCAGGGCATCCAGTATGTTGCGCTTTACTAGCCACCATCTGCTGTGCAGTGCGCTGCATAGTTGGTGAGGCAGTCTCCGCTTTATATACAGGAACAGGCATCTGATGTGCTTTCAAGTAAGCAATCCCCTGCTCTAACAAGTCTGGTTGATCGTGCTCATACAAATGTTTAAGATGTGCCTTAATCACCGTTTCTCCTTTGAGCACAAGATTATCCATCACTCTTTTTTCATCATAAGGCACTGCCTCTCGTTCCTCAAGTGTGATAGCTCCCTCAGGACAGTCGCCAATACAAGCACCTAATCCATCACAGTAAAGTTCACTTACAAGGGTTGCCTTGTTATTAATAAGTTGCAATGCACCTTCGTGGCAGCCTTTAACACATAAACCACATCCATTGCACAACGATTCATCGATTTTTATAACAGTACGTTTCATATTCCATTTGTTTAGGCTATAAAAATGGCATCTTTTGCGCGTATAAATGGTCACATTTGTTACACATGGGAGATATAAACTATATTTAACGAAACAAAAGCGATAAACCTAACCTAAAAAGCGATGGAGGTGAGATAATATTTCTATTGCTCGTAACTAACCGATAGAAAAACTTATTCCACTACTACTGAACAAAAGAACATTCCTATTTATCTCGATTTAGGCCATCTGATAAATCTTATCTAGAAAAGATTGAGATAGCATAAAAAAAACGCATATAACAGAACTATAGGTCAGCCCTATCGCATAAGATATTGGGTAATATTCTCACTTTGCAAACAACGTCAAATTATGCTAAAACATTAAAAAACACAAATAAGCATTCAGCATACCAAAAACATAAAGAATAATTACTATCTTTCTGAATATATATCTCATTTTTATAGAAAGAGGAGTATCCAAAAAGAAGTAAAAGAGAAGAAATTAATTGAAGAGGTAACAATATTGGTACCATAATTTTACTACTTTTGCCGCAATTAAGTAACAAATCTATTCACTTATGAAAACAGACATAGAAATAGCAAGAAGTATCGAACTGAAACGAATCAATGAAGTTGCTCGAGATATGGGCATTCCAACTGAACACGTGGAACATTATGGAAGATACATTGGGAAACTACCTGAAGAATTAATAGATGAAGAAAAGGTACGCAAAAACAATCTCATCTTGGTAACTGCTATAACTGCCACTAAAGCTGGAATAGGAAAAACAACCGTAGCTATAGGATTGGCCCTTGGTTTGCAAAAGATTGGGAAAAAAGCCATTGTTGCACTTAGAGAACCATCCCTTGGTCCATGCTTCGGCATGAAAGGTGGTGCTGCTGGTGGAGGATATGCGCAAGTGCTACCAATGGAAAAAATTAATCTACATTTTACAGGCGATTTCCATGCTATTACCTCTGCCAATAACCTTATTTCTGCAATGCTCGATAACTACCTCTATCAACATCAATCAGACGATTGTGGGTTGAAAGATGTTATTTGGCGTAGGGTAATGGACATGAACGACCGTTCGTTGCGCAATATTGTTGTTGGATTAGGTAGAAAGACAAATGGTATAACCCAAGAGTCTGGATTCGACATTACAGCAGCGTCTGAGTTAATGGCTATTCTTTGTTTGTCTAGCGATATAAAAGATTTACGTAGACGTATTGATAAAATTATTCTTGGATTTAGATTTGACAACAGTCCCTTTACCGTACACGATTTAGGAATAACAGGTGCCGTTACCGTATTACTAAAAGATGCAATTCATCCTAATTTAGTGCAAACCACAGAGGGAACACCGGCGTTAATACATGGCGGTCCTTTTGCCAACATTGCACATGGCTGTAACTCTGTACTAGCTACCAAGATGGCATTGACCTATGGCGAATATGCCATTACAGAAGCGGGATTTGGAGCTGATTTAGGTGCCGAGAAATTCTACAACATCAAATGTAGAAAGAACGACCTACAACCTGCTTTAACGGTTATTGCTGCCACTGCTCGCGGATTAAAGATGCATGGTGGAGTGCCTGTTGACGAGATTGCAGCACCTAATTTAGAGGGATTAAAAAGAGGATTTGCCAATTTAGATAAACATGTAAAAAACCTCAAACGATTTGGACAAAATATTATTGTTTGCTTTAATGCGTTTGCCACAGATACACAAGAAGAGATGGATACGTGTAGAAAGCATTGTGCAGAGATTGGCGTTGGATTTGCTATTAACGAAGCCTATACAAAGGGTGGAGAGGGAGCAACCGAACTAGCACAATTAGTGGTGGATACCATCCAGAACAAAGTAAACAAACCATTAACTTATACCTATACCGACCAAGATCCTATTACATTAAAGATAGAAAAGGTGGCACATTGCATCTATGGAGCAAGTGTGGTAACATATAGTTCAGAGGCAAAAAGGATGATTGACCGTATTGAAAAATTAGGATTGGGACATTACCCCATCTGTATTGCAAAAACACAATACTCTTTTAGTGCCGATCCTAAGAAATATGGAGCGGTAGAGAACTTTGAGCTACAGATTAAAAATATTGTACTCAACAATGGAGCAGAAATGATTGTGGTGGTTGCTGGAGATATCTTACGTATGCCTGGACTACCAAAATCGCCACAAGCAGAACGAATTGATATTGTAGATGGTGAGATAGAAGGATTATCTTAATACAACTAAGAAAATACGAAAAAGGTTTTGCAACAGAAGTTGCAAAACCTTTTTTTATGAGAGTCGGTTATCTGTTTTGATAACAACAACGACCTGTTTTATAGCAAAAAGCTATTTAGTCTTTTTCTTCATCATTTTGAAATATAACAACGGAACAACAATCAAGGTTAATACCGTAGAGGTGATGGTTCCTCCCATCAAGGATATAGCTAAACCTTGAAACAGTGGGTCAAATAGTATAACTATAGCTCCCAGCACCACTGTTCCAGCTGTTAATATAATAGGAAGCAAACGAACAGCACCTGCTTCAATAATAGACTCATGTAATGTTGCTCCCTCTTTTAGGCGGATGTTGATAAAATCGATTAATAGTACCGAGTTTCGCACCATCACACCGGCTAGGGCAATAAACCCAATCATAGAAGTAGCACTAAAATAGCTGCCCATTATCCAATGGCCCACTACTATACCCACTAGCGAGAGAGGAATAGCTGCTAGCATTACTAATGGCACCAAGAAATCTTGAAACCAACCCACTATCAAAAGATAGATAATAAGAATAGCCACCATAAAGGCAATACCTAAATCTCTAAACACTTCGTAAGTGATCTGCCATTCTCCATCCCATTTGATACTATAATCCGCCTCATTCTGAGGAGCATGATTATTTAACAGCTGTAAAGAATACCCCTTAGGAACAGCTAATTGTTGAATACTTTTTTCCAGATTAAGCATGATATAAATAGGGCTCTCTAAATCGCCAGCCAACTCAGCTGTAACCATTACCACACGTTTTTGGTCTTTTCTATTGATAGAGGGCAAAACGGTTTGCTCGGTAAGATTGGTTATTTCTCCTAGGGCAACCACTTGTCCCATCTGACTTTGAATAGGTAGACTCTGCAAGTCTTCTGCCGATTTTTTATCTTCTTCTTGCAAACGCAACACAATAGGTATAGGTGTTAAGGTTTCGTCCGTATGGAGTAGACCAATGGAGCTACCAGACACTGCCATCTGTAGATTAGTGGTTACATTAGCAGGGACCACACCTCTACGTATCGCTTTATCACGGTCAACTGAAAAAAGCAGTTTTTCTTGAGGTTCTTCATACACTATATCTACATCTACCACACCTTCTGAAACTTCTAACAATTGTTTCATCTGTTGTGCTAGTGCAACTTGCCCCTCCAAGTTGGGTCCATATACTTCGGCCACCATAGTGGATAATACGGGTGGTCCAGGTGGTACCTCCACCACTTTCACATTAGCCCCCATCCGTTTACCAATTTCTTGAATACCGGGACGCATCTGTTTAGCAATATCATGACTCTGAATAGATCGATCTTTTTTATCCACAAGATTCACCTGTATATCTGCCACATTATCTCCACTACGTAAATCATAATGGCGCATCAAGCCATTAAAACTGATAGGAGCAGAAGTTCCCACATAGGTCTGATAATTCTCAACGAGCTCTTGTTTGCTCAAGAAGAGTCCAATCTCTAAAGTAACCGCATTGGTCTGCTCTAAAGTGGTACCCTCTGGCATATCAATCACCACTTGAAACTCATTCTTATCATCAAACGGTAGCATCTTAACGGGTACTACACGTAGGTAAAATAGGAATAGGGTGGATACTAACAAAAGCACAATAGAAAGCATAAATGCCCATCTGTTTTTGCGTGAGTTTAGTAGTGGGAGCATTACCCAATTATACAAACGATAGAGTTTGGTGGTTTTTACATTATATTCACTCTCTTGCTCTATAAACTCATCGGGTGATACAAGTTCCGATTTCCGACTACGTAGAAAGATATAACCCAAGTAAGGGGTTAGTGTTAGAGCCACTATCAGTGAGAAAAGCATCGCTATAGTAGCTCCAATTGGCATGGGGCTCATATATGGTCCCATCAATCCGGATACAAAAGCCATGGGTAAAACAGCTGCAATCACTGTAAAGGTGGCTAATATAGTAGGATTACCCACCTCATTAATAGCATAGAGAGCTGCATCGCGGAGGGTTGGATATCTCATTTTAAAATGACGATGCATATTTTCTGCCACAATTATGGAATCGTCTACCACAATACCCGTAACAAAAACGAGGGCAAAGAGAGTAATTCTATTGAGCGTATAATCCATAAAATAATAAGCAAAGAGCGTCAGTGCAAACGTAACAGGAACGGATAAGAAAACCACTAATCCGCCTCTCCATCCCATTGCTAACATCACAAAGAGGGTTACAGCAATAATAGCTCCCACTAAATGTAATAACAATTCAGACACCTTTTCTGAAGCGGATGCTCCATAGTTTCGAGTCACCGTGGTATGTATTTCACTATCAATGGCTTCTTCTTTCATCTGCTCAATCTTTGCCAAGACCTGCGAAGACACACCATTGGCATCTGCTCCTTGCTGTTTACTAACAGCAATGGTTACCGCTGGCATACCCTCGTAAGAGACATAAGAAGTAACCACCGATGGTCCCTCTTTTACCGTAGCAATAGAGGACAAATAAACAGGTACTCCCTTATTCATTCCAACAATCAGATGTTTTACCTCTTCTGCGCTCTTTAAGAAATTGCCTGTCTCTAATTGAAAAACAGTGTTCGAGCGATAGGCCTTTCCAGCCACTTGTTGATGATTGGCACCCTGAATATAATTGGATACAGTGGTCAAGTCGAGATTAAAACCGGCTAGTTTACTACGATCAACCTCAATGGTTAGTTGTCTAGAACGTCCACCAATAAGATGCACATTGGTTACATTAGGTATCTTCTTAATCTCATCTTCTATGAGCTCGGCTTGTTGACGAATGATATAATCGGAACGTTCCCTGCTCCATAAAGTGATCGATAAAACGGGAACATCGTCAATAGAACGTGTTTTGATTAGAGGCATAGAGACACCAGGAGGCATCTGGTCCATATGTTTGAGTATCTCATTGTATAAATTAACTAACGATCGTTGCAGGTCCTCGCCCACTTTAAACTGCGCTGTTAACATAGCCTGTCCATTCATACTGCTAGAATAGACATGCTCTATCCCTTTTACATTCCATATAATTTTCTCTAAGGGAGCTATATATAAACGTTCTATCTCTTGAGGAGAAGCACCAGGTGCACCTAAGAATATATCTGCCACAGGTACAACGATCTGTGGTTCCTCTTCACGAGGTATTAAATAGATACTGTAAGCACCGATGAGCAAAAAGGCTACCATCAACAACAAAGAGAGCTTACTCTGTAAAAATCCTTTGGCTATATTGCCAGCTATTCCGTTTTTCATCTTCTTAGTCTTTTTGAATAGTTTGTACTGGTAAGCCATTACTCAACCGGTGTTGAGCAGGTACAATAACTTGGTCGGTAACTGATAAGCCCGATAAGACCTCTGTTGTTTCTCCATTTGTAGAGCCAATACGTAACCAACGCAAAAGAGCTTGTTGATTGGCTGTTACCACATAAACACCTACTAATCCACCTTTATAAATCAGGGTCTTGGTTGGAATTAGAATGGCAGAAGCAGCACGACTATCTACCTTTGAAGCTACTTGAAAGGTTACTATGGCACGCATCCCAGAGAGTAACTGTTGTTGAACAGCATCTGGAACCGTAAGGGTAACATTGTAATGTCCACCTGTAGATACCGATGATGCACTACGCTCAACAATGGTTGCGGCAAAAGAGAGTTGAGCAGATTCTATTCTAACTGCTGCAGACATTCCCTTTTCTACTCGCGTAATCTCTGACTCGTTCAACTGTGTATGAATAACAAAACGAGCGGATTGTTCTAAGGTAACCAACGGCATTCCAGGAGTAGCTAAACTACCCTCATCTACCGCTACATGAACAACTGTTCCTGCATAAGGTGCCACAATTTGTGTATATGCACGTTGCGCTGTGGCAGCGTGTAATTGTTGTTGTGCAGCAATCTTCTTTGCACGAATACCTTGATATTGTAACTGTACATTTTCAAATTCTTTTAAAGATACACTACCTCTAGTAAGCATCTCTTGATAGCGTGCACTGTCTTTTAAGGCAACTTGGTAGGCTTGGTCAGCTTGACGAAGCATTGCTTTAGCTTGTAACTCTTGCGCTATTAGCTCAGTATCACTCAAGCTAATTAGTAGCTCTCCTTTTTTAACCTTTTCACCCTGTTTTACATGTACCTTATCCACATAACCCATGATTCGCGTTCCTAAACGTGCTGTCTCTGAAGAAACGACCTGTCCGGTTGAGATCAGTTGATTAATGGACTCTTGTTGCGGATAAACGGTTGTTACCGCTAACGGTGAACTATCTTTCTTCTTGGATGAATCAGCATTACTACAAGAAGCTAATGAGAGAAAAAAGAAAAGTGCGATGACTATATTTTTCATATTATACTATATTTACTAAACTATTAATAGGGGAGATAACTTGAATTATTCTTGTGTAGAGGTTATAAAACGAAGATAAGCAATGGTAAGGTTTTGTTTAAATTGTACCGAAGCATATCCCAAACGTTGTTGGGATAGCTGACTTTGGATACGTAACAAATCACTCGTGGAGGATAATCCCTGTTCATATCTATCTTGTTGCATACGATAAGCCAGTTGCGTTTGTTGCACCATTAAGGCTACTTGTTTTTTTTCGAGTTCTAAATCGGTGTACTGTCGTTTAGTACGGTCATATTCAATACGCGACTTTTGTTCGGCCTCGCTCAACATGCTTACTGCCTTGTCTCGCTGTAACAGCGCTGAACGAACTTTGTGTATGTTTTGTGTGCCAGAGAATAATTGCCACGATAGATTAAGGCCTAACAAATAACTACTTCTGTTAAATTTAAAGGCTCTTTTATCGTTAAATTGATAAGACCCAAAAGCATTTAAGCGAGGAAGAAAACGCATCTTCTGTGCAATAACATTTTTCTTTGCCGATTGAATGCCAGCACGATAAGCTAACAAGTCGGTTCTATTGGATAGATCGGCTATAGAAACGGTAGGGAAAGACCAATGAATAGTATCTACTTGATATACTACAGCCGACTCTTTGCCCATCAACAGACTTAACTGGTCGCTCGTATTGATAATGGCTGTTTCTGCTTGTTGCAGTTGTGAGAGCATTTTTAGATGAAAAGCCTCTGCCTCTAACAAATCGGCTTGCTGTATCAATCCTCTTTGATACATATCTTTAGCGCGTTTCAAAAAAGAGGTGGAGGTTTTCACAGCATCTTGAACAACAGCATAGCTCTTATAGGAAAGACCCAACTGTAAATAGGTTTGTGCCACCTGCAAACGGAGATACTCTTGTCTACGTTGACGCGATAATTCTTTCATCTTAGCATGGCTTCGTGCACTTGCTCTAGAAAAAATGGCATCTAGGTTTAAAATAGGTTGATTAAAGGATAACTCTGCATAGTAATTATGGGTTATTCCTGGATCATTCAAAAGAACGGGATTAAAATCGGCTTGTGTAGCTCTTTGTTGCTTCAGCTTGAATCCAAAAGCATTTAATGGGTCGTTACTAATAACTGCACTATAGTTAAAATTTAACTGGGGTAAAAAAGCGGCATCTGCTTCTCTACTCTGCTCCTTAGCAATTAATGCATCTATCTTTGATTGTTGAAGTTGACTGTTGTTATGTAAAGCATTATCCAAAGCTTGCGATAACTTAAGGGCCACTGTATCACTCCGACTCTCCAACTGCTCATCTTGAGCCTTCACGGAGAAGGAAAAGAAACTGAAAGAAAACATCAGGATTAAGAGACTATTTCTTCGATTCATACTGTTCATATTATTATTCTACTTGTTTGTTTACGACTAATGCCAATAATTAAAATTTCTTTTTTCTTTTATTTCCAATGGAACACAATGCAAATATAGGACGTTTATTTCTTTAAATAAAATATTCCAATGGAAAATAATATAGATCCCACGAAATTAACTTAATATAACAACTATTTAACAGAATTAAACAATTTAAGCTAAAACGAAATAGCCACTAAGAACAAAACAAATAAGATAGAAATTAGTTTAAAATTTAAACGAAAAACAATACATAGACGAACCAAAAAATAGATAAATTAAAGATTCTTGCACCCATGAATCTAATTATTTTGTGTAATTTTGCTAAATAATATACACACTGATGATAGACCAACCCACCGTAGAAAGAATCATGGACGCAGCAAACATTGTTGAAGTTGTTTCTGAGTTTGTTACACTAAAAAAGAGGGGTGTTAATTTTGTAGGACTATGCCCTTTTCATGATGAGAAAACGCCTTCATTCTCCGTTTCTCCAGCACGTGGCATCTGTAAGTGTTTTAGTTGCGGAAAGGGAGGAAATGCAGTGCACTTTATTATGGAGCATGAGCAAATGACCTATTACGAGGCACTTAAATTCTTAGCAAAGAAATATAATATAGAAGTACAAGAGCGGGTCTTAACCGACAAAGAAAAAGAGGCGCAAAGTGCTAGAGAAAGTCTATTTATTGTTAATGAATTTGCTGCTACCTATTTTCAAAACATACTCCACAATCATATTGACGGACAATCCATAGGGATGTCTTATTTTAGAAACAGAGGGTTCAGAGATGATATCATTCAAAAGTTTCAACTAGGATTCTCTACGAATCAACGCGAAGCACTCTATCTTGAAGCAATGAAACGTGGTTATAAAAAAGAATACCTCGAAGAAACCGGGTTATGCTACACAACAGATAATGGTAAAATGCGCGATCGCTTTTGGGGACGTGCTATCTTTCCAATACATACCCTATCGGGTAAGGTTATTGCTTTTGGTGGACGAGTATTAAAGGCAGATGCTAAAACAGCTAAATATGTCAACTCACCAGAATCCCAAATCTATCATAAGAGTAAAGAGTTATATGGTATCTACTTTGCTAAACAAAGTATAATCAAAAAGAACTTATGCTTTTTGGTAGAGGGTTATACAGATGTTATCTCCATGCATCAAGCAGGGGTTACAAATGTGGTAGCATCTTCTGGGACAGCCCTTACCACAGGACAGATTAAGATGATTCATCGACTAACGGATAATATAACGGTGCTTTATGATGGAGATGCAGCGGGTATCAAAGCTTCCATAAGGGGTATCGACATGTTACTAGAGGAGGGGATGAATATTAAAGTGCTGTTGCTACCGGATGGAGAAGATCCAGATTCCTTTGCAAAAAGCAGACGAGCCGACGACTTTCAAGCTTACATAGATAAGCATCAGGTAGATTTTATCCAGTTTAAGACCGATTTATTGCTCAAAGAAGCTGGGAATGACCCTATCAAAAGAAGTGAGTTGATTACGGATATCGTAAAGAGCATAGCCGTTATACCAAGGGCTATTGTGCGCGACGTGTATATTAACGAATGTAGTAGAAGACTTAAGATAAACAATCAACTTTTGCTCAATGAGGTGATTAAGATTAAAAGGAATGCACAAGAGAGGGATTATGCCAAAAAGAAACCCACACGAGAAACTCCTATTCAAGCACCAACATTTAGTTCAGCAAATGAAAAAGCAAATCAGGCCATCTACAAACGAGAAGAAACAATCACGCGTATTCTTGTGAGATATGGAGACACTGAATTAATTTGTGTGGAGAATGAACAGGGAGAAGAGGAGGTTCTATCGGTGGCTCAGTTTATTATTAACGATCTAAGAACTGACGATTTGCACTTTACGCAACCAGTGTTTAAGGAGATTCTTGAACTAACAGAAGAGCACTTAGCTCATCCACAATCTAAATTAGAGCGCGTACTAACCCTTCATCCTCAAAAGGAGATTAGAGATACTGCCATGGAGATGCTGAATGATAGATATGAACTCAGCCGTATCTATACGAAGGATGACTCCGATAACAGTAATAAGCTCTACGATATTGTTTTACGAGTTTTGGCCGATTATAAATCGACTATTATCTCTAATGAAATAAAAGAGCTAACGCAATCGTTAAAAGACCCCAATATAGCAGGAAACGATGCACTTTGCAAAAAAACGCTAGAACGTTATCAAGAGCTTAAGCAAATATTAGATACGATATCGAAACAACAAGGCGATAGATCTATCATACCATTATAGGTATAGGCACAAAAAAACCTAGATAACAAAAACTTATCTAGGTTTATAAGAGATGTACTATAAAAAGTATTACCCTATAATGGGTTATGGATGAATCAATTTAAGAAACTCATTTTGTTTCTCCACTTTTTCAAATTCGCCGATGTAATAAACGGTGGTAGTTAAAGAGTTGAGTTTTTCCACACCACGCATTTGCATACACATATGAGAGGCCTCTATCACCACCATTACTCCTAATGGATGCAGCGTTTCTTCAATACAATCGGCTATCTGCTTGGTCAAACGTTCTTGTATCTGCAAACGATGTGTAAACACATCTACCACACGAACAATTTTACTCAATCCTGTGATATACCCATTAGGTATGTAAGCCACGTGCGCTTTTCCATAAAAAGGTAACATATGATGTTCACAAAGCGAATGTATCTCGATATCTTTCACGAGTATCATCTGCTTATAATCTTCTTTAAAAATAGCGGATTTAAGAATTGCGGAAGGGTCCATTCGATAACCACGCGTCAATGCCATCATTGCCTTTGCTACACGGTGTGGCGTTCGTACCAATCCCTCACGTTGAGGGTCTTCGCCTAACAAAGCCTCTATTTCCCGATAATGATCTTCTAATTGCTTGATGACCCCTGGGTCTAGGTTCTCGTTTTCCAACATATTAATAGGTAATATTTATTTTATCTCTTACAATAGAAAGTTCTTTGAAATCACTTGTCTTTTTAATCTCTCGTAACATTGCATCCGCTTCTTCAAAACTGAGGAAATCACCTACTCTACAGGTCCATCTTGGCGGCATAAAATGCGTATAAGTAACAAGTGTAGGGAACTTAGCATTTAACAAGCTAGCTTGTTCTAAGGCCTCGTTTTTTGCGCGTCGCGAATTGTTTCCTGCATAAATCTGAATACGATAGCCTGGATGTTTGATAACCCGCTGACTGCCTAATGCTAAAGAGTCTAACATACTATTTCGTAATCGCAAAGTAATACGGGGGTCTTGATGAATAGTAATGACTCCCTCACCAACTTTGATCTCTTGCAAACTCTTTACAATATCTTGTGCAGATAGAGTAAGTGGTAACACAAACAGTAGTAGTAAAAACAACTTTGCTTTCATCGAAATCAGTTTAAATAATTAAGAAATAATTCTTGTTGCCACTACAAATATAGTGGCAACAAGATAAGTTTTTTATTTATTGAATGCATCAATAATACCTTTGAAATCGGCAACCTTCAATGCAGCACCACCAATCAAACCACCATCAACATCTAAGTTGGAGAATAGTTCTTTTGCGTTTGAAGCTTTACAGCTACCACCATAAAGGATAGAAGTGTTTTCAGCTACTTCTTTACCAAATTTGTCGGCTACAACTGAACGGATATAAGAATGAATCTCTTGTGCTTGTGCAGCAGAAGCAGTCTTACCTGTACCAATAGCCCAAACTGGCTCATATGCTAAAATGATTTTAGAGAAATCTTCTACAGAAAGGTCAAATAAAGATCCAGCTAATTGTGCATAAACCACTTCATTTTGTTTTTCTGCCTCACGTTCCTCCAATACTTCACCAATACAAAAGATAGGTGTTAAGCCGTTAGCCAAAGCTAATTTTACCTTCTCTGCTAATAATTCAGCTGTTTCGTGATAATAAGCACGACGTTCAGAGTGACCTAAAATTACATATTTAGCACCAGTAGAAGCTATCATAGAAGCTGAAATTTCTCCTGTGTATGCTCCAGACTCTTTGTTTGCACAGTTTTCTGCACCAACACCAATTTTAGCTGCATCTACCAATGGAGTAACAGAAGCTAAATGTATGTAAGGTGTACAAATAACAACGTCACAATTTTGAGTTTCACCTGCAAGAGCTTCGTTTAAGCCTTTTGCTAATTCAATTCCTTCTTGAAGGGATTTATTCATTTTCCAGTTTCCTGCAACAATATTTTTTCTCATGATCTAATTATTAAAATGTTTAATATTCTATTTCTAACTTAAATTATTTCTTTTTTTCTTTCTTTGGATAAGATAATTATCTAATGTGCAAATCAGTAGCAAAGGGATAAAGAACCAAGCCAACACCACATTTAGCACAGATAAGAAAGAGGATTGCCCCGATTTAGAGAGCGGTAGTTGCTCCAAGGGAGCATTCAATTCATATTCTGTGGGTAAATCATTATTACTCCACTTATTCAAGACAACACCATTTTTCATTAGTAGCAAACCTGGGTTGGAACGTATCATTGTTTTCAGCATCACATCATCGCCTAGATAGAAACGATACTCCGCACCCGATTTATCTCTCCAAGCATCAATCTGATCCTCTTGTGAGGCGGTGAGACAATAAAAACGGTAATTATATTTCAAACAATAGTCGTAAATATCATTAATCAAATCAATATTACTATCGTCTGTTTCCTTCATATCATGTGCAACAAGAAGGAAGGTATATGTTGTATCGGCCAATAAAGAATCGGTCTTTTCCGTATTATCGATAGGACAAAGCAAATCGAAATTGGAGATAGGTGGTCGGTAACCCTGTGAAACAAGTTTATCTTTCCGTTCAATAAAGGTCCAGGTACTATCTGGATAATTATCCAGTGTAAAAATCTTCTTAGTGCCATTCTTTTCCATCACATAAGACACCTTATAGACATCTCGTTTAGCATCAGCGGGTATTGTTCTTCCAGCTTGTATATCTGCTTCAACATGATAGGGGCGAAAGTCAAGGATAGGCAAATGGTCTAAACAATAGAGGGATAGCACAAAAACAAAGGCTATAATATAAAGCGATATAATCCATTGAAAAGAATCGGAAGCTAATTGAAAAATGGATTGCCAGTTTCTAAAGACAGTGACAGCAAAAACAAGAAGAAACAGATTCTTCGCAAAGGTCATCTCATTAGATAAAACAATGGCATCTCCAAAGCAACCGCAATCTGGTAAGGGGTGATAAAGAAGGAGATAAAGGGTAAGTGGTGTCATCACAGACATCACCATTAAGACGAGTGTGGTAGAGATTCTACGTCGAATGCCAAACAAAAGATAGGCACCTAAAGTAAATTCTAGTACGCTTAATGAGATGGAAAGGGCAAGTGTTACTAGTGGAGGAAAAGCATCCACAAACCCAAAAGAAGTCAAATAGTCACTTATCTTGTATTGCGTACCAATTGGGTCAACAGCTTTTACAAAACCCGAAAAGATAAAAACAACAGCCAAGACAAAACGGGAGATATTTGTCCAACTCTTACCTATAATATGTTTATATTTATTTTCCAAACTCTAATTTAATCAATCCGAATACGGCATAATTAATCATATCCATATAGTTAGCATCAATTCCTTCTGAAACAATTGTTTGCCCACTTAAATTCTCTATCTGTTTTGTTCTGTACAGTTTCATCAGAATCAAATCTGTATAAGAACTAATACGCATGCTTCTCCACGCCTCATCATAGTCATGATTCTTTTTAATCATCAAGTCTAGAGCTTCCTGACTGAATTTTTTATAATGAGCTAAAGCCTCATCGACCGCCATATCATCTTTTTCCGAATAGCCCAATTCAAGCTGAATTAATCCAATTATACCATAATTAACAATGGCCATGAACTCATCCTTCACATCGTCGCCTACAAGGTTAACTCCTTTAACTTCAATAGACCGAATGCGATTTGCTTTAATAAAGAGTTGGTCCGTGATAGAAGAGGGGCGCATAATACGCCAAGCAGCACCGTAATCGTGCAGTTTTTTTGTAAATAAATCTCTACAAGATTCAATTATATGTTCGAATTGTTTGTTCGTCTCTTTCATTTTTTCAATAATAGGCAACAAAGTTAACAATAATATAGAAAAAAAGAGAGAGGACGCTCTAAAAAACTTTAAAGCGCCCTCTTATTCTAAAATAAATGGAAAGTCTTAGGAACATCTCAAAATCTGTCCGATACGTAGTTTTGAATTTCTAGAGATACCATTCAAACGGCAAAGTCTTGAAATAGAGACACCGCTTCTATGCGAGATTCTGGATAAAGAATCACCACTTTTCACACGATAGTAGCGACTTTTGGTTGCTTGTTTACGTTTATGAAAAACATAAGTGTCAGCAACAATATCTTGATTTGGGAAGTCAAATAAGAATTTAGGATTAATAGCTACACCTAAAAAACGAACTTCAAAATGTAGATGCGACCCAGTAGAGCGCCCTGTATTTCCTCCTAATCCAATAGCTTCGCCAGATTTAACATACTCATCCTGTTTTACTAATTGTTTGGACAAATGACCATAAACCGTTTCCAGTCCATTATCATGTCGTATCACGATATATTTACCATAACCTCTGCGCTCATAACGAACAATACGCACACGGCCATCAAAGGGAGCTCTAATCGTATCCCCGCGATAAACTTTGATATCTAATCCGTAGTGAAAACGGTAATGGCGAGAACCAAATTTGGAGGTAATTCGCTGATGCATTGTTGGCATAGTGAATCCGCGTAAATCTATCTCAAAAGAATCGGGAACAGTTACATTGGGATAGTTATGAACATGGTCATGTGTCCATGTAGGATATAACGTATAAGCAGGATATTTAGCTTGTTCCGCCTTTATCTGTAGATGTAAAGCCAACGAATCAATAGCGCGCAACTTCAAATCAATCGGCGCTTGCTTAGCCAATAAGTCTTGTGCCTGTAGCAAATTGAATGGAGCAACAAGCAACAAAAACAAGATGCAATATTTATAACTATAAATGTTTCTTCTAAAATTCATCACTAGCATATAAATAATCAAAACTAGACTGTTTATAAGTAAACAGTTCATTGGCGCTAAAGAAACGATTTAATTCAATCTCTGCTGTTTCCGCAGAATCGGATGTATGTACAATATTTTCTTGAAAACTCATGCTAAAGTCTCCTCGAATAGTACCAGGAGCAGCTAGTCTACCATTTGTTGGACCAGCAAGAGCACGTACAGCAGCAATAGCATCTACGCCCTCATAACAACAAACAATAACTGGAGCAGTCATCATAGAGTCTTTTACACGTTGAAAAAAAGGTTTACTACTTAAATGAGCATAATGTTCACTTAACAATTGGTCTGTTAACTGCATCATTTTTAGTCCCACTAAACGAAGCCCTTTTTGCTCAAAGCGCTTTAAAATATCACCTATTAATCCACGTTGTAGCGTACAAGGCTTTAAAATAACTAAAGTTTTTTCCATATTGCTCTCTATTTTAAACTATGATTGTTTTTCTATACAAACGTTCAAAGTTAGTATAATTAGCAGAATCACCATAAAAAAAAGGTATCTTTTTCAGAAAAAAAGGATGTCCTAAAAAAAAAGCAGCCACTTTTTCGGCGTACATTAGCTGATTAACGACCAATTTGTATTGGATTTACGTAGATAAGCTAAATGTTTCCACAACACATTGTTTACAGGAAGATTGGTTAATGGATCGGCTTTTAACACTTTTTCGGCTGTTTCTCTAGCCAATTTAAGAATAGCCTCATCTTGTACAATATTAGCAATTTTAAGATCGAAGGCAATACCACTTTGTTGTGTTCCCTCTAAATCGCCTGGACCTCTTAACTTCAAGTCGGCTTCAGCTATTTCAAAACCATCATTGGTCTGCACCATAATGCCTAAACGTTTACGTGTTTCTTCCGTCATTTTATAGGTAGACATTAAAACACAATACGATTGACTAGCACCACGACCAACTCTTCCTCGCAGCTGATGTAATTGAGATAGTCCAAACCGTTCCGCATTTTCAATCACCATCACCGATGCGTTGGGTACATTTACTCCCACTTCGATAACAGTAGTAGCCACCATTATCCGACTCTCCCCTATCACAAAGCGCTGCATCTCGGCCTCTTTCTCTGCAGATTTCATCTGCCCATGTACTTTAGACACCGCATACTGCGGAAACATCGATTGGATAGATAAGTAGCCATCTTCTAGATTTTTTAGGTCCATCTTTTCACTCTCCTTTACTAGAGGATAAACAATATAGACCTGACTTCCCTCTTGTAATTGTTGTGCAATAAATCCATACAACGACTCGCGACTGCTTTCATATTGCAAGATGGTCTTAATTGGTTTTCTACCAGGAGGCAGTTCATCAATAACAGAAACATCCAAGTCGCCGTACACCGTCATAGCAAGTGTTCTAGGTATAGGGGTGGCAGTCATAACCAACACGTGCGGAGGGGTTTTACTCTTTCCCCATAGCCGAGCACGCTGTGCAACACCAAAACGATGTTGTTCATCAATAATCACCAATCCTAAATTGGCAAACACCACTGTGTTTTCTATCACCGCATGTGTGCCAACTAAGATATCAATCTTCCCATCTTGCAACTGTTGCAGCAATTCCTTTCTTTTCTTGCCCTTTACAGAACCTGTTAGTAAAGCCACTTTCACATCGAGTCCAAAAAGAAACTCTTGAATTGTTTCTAGATGTTGAGTTGCCAAAATTTCTGTAGGAGCCATGATACACGATTGAAACTTGTTTCCATTAGCAATCAGCATCGTCATCAGTGCCACTAATGTTTTACCACTACCCACATCGCCCTGTAACAAACGGTTCATCTGTTTTCCACTACCTAAGTCGCGACGAATCTCCTTCATCACCCGCTTCTGTGCATTGGTCAATTGAAAAGGTAGATTTTTCTCATAGAAAGTGGTGAAGATGGTTCCTATTTGCTTAAAAGCCGACCCATTTTGCAATTGATGGCGTAGCTTAGCATACCTCAATATGTTTAATTGCAAATAAAAAAGTTCTTCAAATTTCAACCGATAAGTAGCCTGTCTCAACAAATGAGGACCAGATGGAAAATGTATATTTTTTAAAGCATCGGGCAACGATAACAGCTGATGTTCTTTTATAAGATAAGCAGGGAGTGATTCCACCAGACTGGGTAAGGCTTGCTGAAATAGAGCTTTCTGCAATTTGGTGATTGCTTGAGAATTGAGTGAATACCGCTTCATCTTCTCAGATGTATTGTAATAGGGTTGTAAACCCATAGTAGAGAGTGTCAACGTTTCGGCCTCATCCACATCAGGATGAGCAATATTTATCCTACCATTAAACGAGGTAGGTTTACCAAAAACAATATATTCTTTATGTAGTTTAAAACGTCCTGCTAAGAATTTTAATCCTCTAAACCACACTAAATCCACAACACCCGTACCATCTGAGAAATGCGCAACCATTCGTCGTGTTCTTCCCTCTCCTATCACTTCCAGATGTAATATTTCTCCCTTTAATTGTATAAAAGGCATATTACCATCGATGTCACTGATGCGATATACACGACTTCTATCCACATATTTATAGGGAAAATAATAGAACAGATCGTACACCGTAACCACATTGATCTCTTTTTTGAGCATCTCTGCACGTTGCGGTCCAACCCCATGGACATACGTTATATCTTGTGTATATAAATCAAACATCTTTTATACCATTGCTTTAGCAACAACCCAATCAAATGGTGTTGTTAGCTTTATATTTTCTCGATTACCTTGCACTAAATAAATCTCTTCTCCCATCGCTTCAACAACCGAAGCATCATCTGTAAAGGAATCGTTATACGATTGTTGATAGGCTTTTATCAGCAAGTCAGCCTGAAAAACCTGAGGGGTTTGAACCAACTTATACTGATTACGATTGACCGTTTTACTGCCACTGCCAATCCGTTCTCGAATAGAATCTACCAAATCCACCACGGGAACCACTGCGCGTTTAGCGTTAGCCATCTCAAAACAATGCTCAATAACAGCAGAGGAGACAAATGGTCGCACACCATCGTGTACTGCAACCAGTGCTTCTATATCGGTTATGCACGACACCCCGTTTTGCACAGAGTGAAAACGTGTTTCTCCACCAGCAACCAACGTTACTGGCACCTGAAAGGAATACTCTTTACACAACGTATCCCAATATAGATGCTGTTCAGAGGGCAAGACTAAAAGAATAGTGAGTGAAGAGATGGTATGGTAAAAGCGGTTTATCGTATGCATCAGAACAGGCAAGTCTCCCAAACATTGAAACTGTTTAGGCACCTCTCCTCCCATACGCAAGCCTTTACCGCCTGCCACAATAATCACATACTTCTTCTTATCCATACGATACAATCATACCTTTACGCAATTCTTCCGCTTCTGCAGGAGACGTTAACTGCGCTAAAATGGTTAAAGCAAATTCCAAAGCAGCGCCAGGACCTTTACCCGTAATAAACAAGCCATCCACAACCACCTTGTCGGCTACCACATTGGCGCCTTCTAGATAAGATTCAAAGCCAGGATAGCAGGTTGCTTTTTTACCCTTTAGTAGCTGCAAGCCACCCAATACCATTGGAGCAGCACAGATAGCTGCGATATATGTTTTCCCAGCCACCCTACATAAAAGGTCTGCTAGTTCTTTCGAATCTTTCAATCCCTGTGCACCTGGCATACCACCAGGTAAGATATAGGTAGCCTCCTCTAAAAAGGTAGTCTCTTTTATCGTTGCATCACACAACAGACATACACCATGTGCACCTATCACTTGTTTCGTGGTAGAAACGGCAATCATCTTTACATCCAGACCTGCTCTACGCAACACATCAACAGGAGCTAACGCTTCTACTTCTTCAAATCCATTAGCAAAAAACACATAAGCTGTTTTCATAAGTCGATTGATTTATAGGTTTATATTATTTCATACTAGACCTTCCCTTATACAAGATAGAGAGAGTCAGTTAAAAACGTTTATTTCAATTTAAAATCATACGTAATCGTGCCTATTTGGTTCGATACGCTTTTAACGCGATTAAAGGTTGTTTTTTTAGCAGCACGTTCAGCCGCATCTCGCAAAGCTCTATTCACCGTATTTGTTTCCTTATGGATAGAGGTATAAAGCACTTTTCCTTCGGGACTCACCGTGATAGAAACAACAACACGTCCTTCGGCTTGAACTGTATACAAAGGCATTGGCAATGCACCTTGTAGCGAACGACCATCCATATTAAGACGTGCAGCAAGATCTGTTGTGCCATCGCTTCCAGCCTGTTCAGCACCCTCATCTCCCTCCTTTTCGGGTAGATCATCAGTAGTCGTACGCTCCATCTTTGCAGCCTTATTAAAAGCATTCGAGGTACGTTGAGCAGCCATCTTAGCTATTTTTCTACGCTCCTCTTGCTGTAAAGCAAGTAAGATAGAGTCCTTTTTCTTTTGCTGCTGCAAGTGGTCCACTTCAGATGGTTCCTTTTGCGTTAATAATTTATCTTGATTTACCTTTTTCTCAGGCACACGCTTCTCCACTGCAGAGGCAACAGGCTGTAGAACGGTATGCGTTCTTTTCATCCTTGCAATCTCTTGTCTATCCACAGCAATAAGTACCCCCTTTTCCTCCTTCTCTTTTTGCACAGGTGCAACAGAGATAAAGCATAACCCCACTAAGAGCAGAAGATGAAGGAGTACGGTTCCACTCAAAGCTATTTTTTTTCTATGAGTTTTACTATTCATCATTAGTTACGTTCTGGAGGCCGAGTGGCCAAAACCATCTTCAACTGCTGATTGTTCGCAATATTGAGCACCTCAACAATCATTTTATAAGGAACGCTCTCATCGGCATAAAGTGCCACGTACATTTCAGCATTACGTTGTGCACATTGGCGAAGAAAAGCAGACAGTTCGCTTAAACGTATAGGTTGTTCCGTTTCATTACCATAGCCAGCATAATAGCGTTTACTTTTGGTGATGATAACACGAGCCAAAGGTTTAGCAGATGTTTGCTGTTTTCCCTGCGGTAGTAAAACTTTGATGGCATTAGGAGAAACAACCGTAGAGGTTATCATAAAAAAGATGAGCAGCAAAAAGATGACATCCGTCATGGAGGCCATATTAAAGGTGGGTTTAATCCTACATTTTCTTTTTAAAGCCATTCTTTATTTATTTATACTATCGTTTAGCAGGTCAATAAAAGCCATTGATTTTGCTTCCATCTTATTAACCACACCATCCACTCTAGCCACCAAATAATTATAAGTAAACATCGCAATAATACCAACAATGAGTCCACCAACAGTAGTAATCATTGCTTGATATATACCCGCAGATAAGAGAGTAATATCCACATTACTTCCTGCATTCGACATTTCCCAGAAAGCACGAACCATACCAATAACGGTTCCTAAAAAGCCAATCATAGGAGCACCACTAGAAATAGTAGCCATTACAGGCAAGCCCATTTCTAATTTCGAGATTTCCAGATTACCCACATTTTCAATAGCACGTTGCACCTCATTCACTGGATGTCCCATACGTTTAATACCCTTCTCTACCATACGAGAAGAGGGTGTATCGGTCATCTTACATAAGTTTAATGCCGATTCTATCTGCTCCATACGAATATAATCTTCAATTTTCTCCATAAAGAGAGGATCTTCTTTACCCGCTTGTCTAAGCACAAAAGAACGTTCAATAAAGATATAGAGCACAATTAGCGATAAAAGGAGTAGCAAAAGCATAATCCATCCACCCTTTGTGGCAATCTCCACCAGATTCATTGGCGCAACCGCTGTTTCTGCTAATGTGTTTGTTACGGAAAGGAAGTTGGTCATACTAAACATTTTTTATACTCTACTATGGTCTTCTCAAGTCCTAGATAAAGTGCATCACAAATCAGTGCATGCCCTATAGAAACTTCGTCAATCCAAGGTATATTTTTACTAAAATAAGCTAGATTCATTAGATTTAAATCGTGTCCAGCATTCAAGCCCAAGCCCAACGCATGTGCCGCTTTTGCCGCTTGTACAAAGGGAGCAAGCGCCTCCTCTGGTTGAGTAGGATAAAGCGTAGCATAGGGCTCGGTGTAAAGCTCCACACGGTCTGCTCCTGTTTTGGCAGCATAATTAACCATCTCCTCATCCGCATCGATAAAGATAGAGGTACGGATACCAGCAGCAGCAAGCGAATTGATAATCTCTGTCAATTTAGACTGATGCAGTTTGGTATCCCATCCTGCATTAGAGGTCAGTTGAGAGGGAGAATCGGGCACCAATGTTACTTGATGCGGTTTTACTTGTAACACAAGTTCCATAAATTCCGGGCTAGGATAGCCCTCAATATTAAACTCTGTGGTTAATACCGATTTTAGATCGTAAACATCCCGATAACGTATATGTCTTTCATCAGGTCGTGGGTGCACTGTGATACCTTCAGCACCAAATTTTTCACAATCGAGAGCAACCTTCACTAAATCAGGGGCATTTCCCCCTCTAGCGTTTCTGATGGTAGCAATTTTGTTGATATTTACACTTAATCTCGTCATATCTTTCTATTTAAAAAAAACGCAGCTATTCAAAACCTCTTGATACAAAAATCCATTTTTATGCTACAAAAAGAAAAAAAAATCGCATTTTTGTAGTCTATAGTCTTTGCAAAAGTAGCAGTTATTCATGAAAAAGTCCCTTTTCAGCTATAAAAGTTTTATAATTCTAATTAAATTCAATTAACAGCCATGAAGTTCGCCATTTTTGGAAACATACACCACCCAGAAGATTCCGCTTCTTATCTTGAACTTTTTAAAATTCTCCAAGAAAAGAAGGCAGAGATCTATCTATGTAAGAAATTTTATCGAGGGATCTTAGAAAAGTTACCCGCTGATATAACCATTCAGGGCCTTATAGAAGATAAGCTATTTGAGGCTGATATGGTGATTAGTGTGGGAGGAGATGGCACCTTTTTACATGCGGCCCGTCAAGTTGGCGATAAAGGAATACCCATTCTAGGCATCAACATGGGACGATTAGGCTTTCTAGCAGATGTCTCCCTCCATGAGATGAGAAACACATTTGACGATATTTTTGCCGGCAAATATAAAACAGAGGAGCGCAGCGTATTGCAAATAACATCCAAAGGAAAACCGATTAAAGGCTATCCCTATGCTCTAAATGAGATAGCCGTTTTAAAACGCGACAGCTCCTCCATGATTACTATACACACCTACGTAAATGGCGAACCGCTCACCACTTATCAAGGAGATGGTTTGATTTTTGCAACCCCAACAGGCTCTACTGCCTATTCCTTAAGTGTAGGAGGCCCTATTATTGTTCCACAATCCAAAGCAATCGCCATCACCCCTGTAGCCCCGCATAGCTTAAATATGCGTCCTATTATAGCACAAGACGATTGGACCTTCTCTTTTGATGTAGAGAGCAGAAGTCATAATTTCCTAATTGCTATAGATGGACGGAGTGAATCGTTTTGTGAACATACCCCACTCACCATTCGCAAAGCCAATTATTCCATTCTGGTAGTAAAACGGTGTAACCATAGTTTTTTTGACACCTTACGCTCTAAAATGATGTGGGGAATAGATGTAAGAAAGCAACATTAAACAACACTAAATTAAGATAATTATAGTCATAAATAATGTTTATCGATAAAAACAACATATAAAACGATATATTGTTAACCTTAATTAACCAAGTAAAATAACCAACTCTTAAACATAGAACTATCTTTGTGGCGTTAGAACAGAAACTTAAAAAACAACAACGGTGATACATTTAAAGGACATCAATAAGACCTACCACAACGGAGCACCTCTCCATGTACTCAAAGGAATCGATTTAGATATCGAACGTGGCGAATTTGTTTCCATTATGGGATCCTCAGGATCTGGTAAATCTACCCTCTTAAATATCTTAGGTATATTAGACGATTATGACACAGGAAGCTATTCTTTAAATGGTAAACCAATTAAAGACCTTAGTGAGACACGAGCTGCTAGCTACCGCAATAAAATGATTGGTTTTATCTTTCAATCGTTTAACCTAATCTCTTTTAAAAATGCTGTAGAGAATGTTGCTTTACCCCTATTCTATCAGGGTGTGAAACGTAAAACACGAAATGCGCTTGCACTAGAATACTTAGAACGTTTAGGTTTAAAGGAGTGGGCACACCATCTACCCAATGAATTAAGTGGTGGACAGAAGCAACGTATCGCTATTGCTCGCGCCTTAATCACCAAGCCACAAATCATCTTAGCCGATGAGCCAACAGGTGCATTAGATAGTAAGACCTCTGTTGAAGTGATGGATATTCTTAAAGAATTAAACAAAGAGGGAATGACCATCATTGTAGTAACGCACGAGAGTGGTGTTGCCAACCAAACCAACAAAATAATCCATATCAAAGATGGTATCATCGAAGATATCGAGAATAACGTCAATCACGATGCCTCTCCTTTTGGGCAAAATGGATATATGAAATAGACTTAAACACACAACTATGATTGATTTTTGGCAAGAGATATGGGGAACCATTAAGCGCAACAAATTGCGTACACTATTAACAGGGTTTGCTGTTATGTGGGGCATCTTTATGCTTATTTTTCTTCTCGGTTCTGGAAATGGTCTTATCAACGCCTTTAAAAAGAACTCATCTGCTACAGCTATCAACTCCATGAGTATATGGGGTGGGTGGACTAGTAAAGCCTACGATGGGTTAAACAAAGGACGACCTATTGTATTAGACAACAAAGACTTATCCATCACGTCGGGTATGACAAATCATGTAGAAGATGTCTGCGGAGTTGTGGATAAATCGAATGTAACCATCAGTTATAAAAATGAGTACACCACCTCCAATATAAAAGGCGTCAGTCCCATTTATGAAACCATTCAACAAATAGAAATAAGCAAAGGGCGCTTTATCAATGCCATTGATATCCGCAACAAACGAAAAGTAATTGTTATCCACGAGAGTACAGCCAAGATTATCTTCCCCAAACTAAAAGACCCCATTGGTCAATTTGTAGAGATAGACAATGTAGCTTATCAACTAATTGGGATACATACCACCAAGCAAAGAGGCAACGATACCCCTAACTTTGCACCACTCTCTACCATACAGCTAATCTATGGCAAAGGAAACGATTTAGACAATCTACTATTCACCATCAAAAATCTACCCACAGAAAAGATTAATGAATCCTTTGAAAAAGAGTATAGAGCAGCCATAGCCGTTCATGAACGATTTGACAAGACCGACAGTCGTGCACTATGGATTTGGAATCGTTTTTCACAATATCTGCAACAAGAAAAAGCCGGTTCCTATCTCCGCATTGCCCTATGGGTTATTGGTATTTGCACCCTGCTCAGTGGTGTTGTTGGCGTTAGTAATATCATGCTCATCACCGTAAAAGAGCGTACACACGAATTTGGTATTCGAAAAGCATTGGGTGCTCCCCCTGCCTCCATTCTGTTTTTGATTATAGCAGAAAGTATTACCATTACTGCTATTTTTGGTTACTTAGGCATGTTAGCTGGTATAGGAGCTACAGAATATATGAATATAGTGAGTGGCGCAAAAACGGTTAACACAGGTTTCTTTGAAGCAACCATGTTTCTTAATCCAACGGTCGATTTAAGTGTGGCCATTCAAGCCACCGTAACACTAATCGTGGCAGGCACCTTAGCCGGATTTTTCCCCGCACTAAAAGCTGTACGTATTTCGCCCATAGAAGCACTACGCAGTAAATAATTTAAAAATCTAATTATGAGATTTGATTCAGATGTTATAGAAGAAATATTAATCACCATTACGCATAATAAGACCCGTAGCTTACTAACCGCTTTTGGGGTGTTTTGGGGAATCTTTATGTTAGTAGCTCTCATTGGGAGTGGACATGGATTGCAAGATTTAATGTCCAGCAATTTTAAAGGCTTTGCACAAAACTCCGCCTTTATATGGCCGGGTAATACCAGTAAAGCCTACAAAGGATTTAGAAAAGGTAGAGGTTATAGGCTTAATGAGAAGGATGTAAAACGTGTAGCAGCTGTTGAGGGGGTAGAGATTGCCACACCATCCATCAATAAATGGGGGCAAACAGCCGTTTATGGAGATAAAGAGAGTAGAGCCAATCTAAAAGGTCTCTTCCCTGTATATAGTCGTATTGAAGACCCCAAAATTTTGTATGGCCGCTTTATCAACGACATTGATATCTTAGAGAAACGAAAAGTCTGCTACATAGGAAATAAAGTGTACACCGATCTCTTTGTTAATCAAGAGAATCCCTGCGGAAAGATGATTCGTGTAAGCGGCATCTATTACCGCATAATAGGAGTGGGTAGAAACGAGAGTGGTAATATGAATATCAATGGACGGTCAATTGAGTCCATCATAATTCCAGCCTCCACTTATGCCTCCTCTTACAACACAGGAACCGACATCGATTTAATTCTGCTTACCGCCAAAAAAGGCTATAAAATTAGTCAGATAAAGCCTAATATTGAACAGGTTATTAAAAAAGCACACTATATCCATCCCGACGATGAACAAGCCGTTAGCATGTTTGATGCAGAAGTTATGTTTTCTATGGTAGACGATCTATTCTCAGGTATCCGCATCTTGGTCTGGATGGTTGGTCTAGGTACCCTATTAGCGGGTGCTATTGGTGTTAGTAACATTATGATTGTTACCGTTAAAGAACGAACAACAGAAATAGGAATTCGCAGAGCCATTGGAGCCACTCCACGCAATATAATGGTACAAATTTTATCCGAGAGTATGGTCTTAACCATTGTAGCCGGACTGAGTGGCATTTGTTTTGCAGTATTAGTATTGCAGGGTATTGAAATGGGAATTAAAAGTTCAGGATTAGAGGCCACATTCCAAGTCGATTTTTGGACCGCTATCTTCACAGCCTTTATTCTTTTAGCTCTGGGGCTTCTAGCAGGTCTAGCACCCGCTTATCGCGCCATGGCAATCAAACCTATTGAAGCTATTAGAGACGAATAAATTATAAAAAACAATCATACTAAAACGAAACAACATGAAAAAGATTTTTAAATGGATATTGATAGCCTTGGTAGCTATTCTATTTATTCTCACATTCAGATTTCTTTATTTAAAATCACAACCAAAAGAGGTGGTTTATGAGTTACTGGATACAAAGAAAGCCGATTTACAAAAAACAACGGTTGCCACAGGAAATGTAGAACCCAGAGATGAGATTCTTATTAAACCTCAGATTTCTGGTATTGTAGAAAAGATATACAAAGAAGCCGGAGAAAATGTAAAGAAAGGCGATGTTATTGCACAAGTAAAGGTTATACCAGAATTAGGTCAACTGAACAATGCAGAGAGTCGCGTACGCTTAGCCGTTATCAACGGAAAACAAGCCAAAAAAGACTTCAACCGCATAAAGAAATTATACAAAGACCAATTAATCAGTCGCGAGGAGTTTGAAAAAGGAGCCATAGCCTATCAGCAAGCAAAGAACGAAGAACAGACTGCACAAGATGCCTTAGACATCATAAAGAGTGGTATTACTAAAAACACAGCAGAATACAGTAATACGATGATACGTTCAACTATCGATGGTTTACTTTTAGATGTTGCTGTAAAAGAGGGTAACTCTGTGATTATGAGTAACACCTTTAACGATGGTACAACCATTGCCACAGTAGCGAATATGAAAGATTTAATTTTCAAGGGTAAGATTGACGAAACCGAGGTGGGACGTATCCATGAGAACATGCAGGTGAAGATCACTATCGGTGCACTCCAAGACATTAGCTTTAAAGCGATTCTAGAATATATCTCCCCAAAAGCAGTAGAACAAAATGGTGCGAACCAATTTGAGATAAAAGCTGCCGTAGAGGTACCAGATAGTGTGATGATTCGTTCTGGCTATTCAGCCAATGCAGAGATTGTTTTGGCCAAAGCCAATCAGGTGCTAACCGTACCAGAGAGCGCTATTGAGTTTAAAGGCGATTCCACTTTTGTATACACACTCGTTAGTGAAACGCCTCAACAAACCTTTGAGAGAAAAGCTGTCGAAATAGGATTAAGCGATGGTATTCAAATAGAGGTGAAAAAAGGATTAGAACTAGGTACAAAGATACGTGGAGCAATCATAAACAAGAAATAAAATAGTTGACTATGAAATCAAGCCTAATTATAGCTTTTGTTGCAACAGCAATGATGGGAACAGTACAGGCCCAAACGACCAAAGAATGGAGCTTAAAAGACTGTATCGAGCATGCTGTTGAACACAATATATCTATTCGCCAACAAGCAATTCAAACCGACCAAAATCGGAATACAGTTAACACAGCCAAATATGCCCGCCTACCTAATTTAAACGGTGGTGCCAATCAAGGTTGGACCTGGGGACGTACCCCATCTCCCACGGATAACACCTATGTTAACACCAGTAGCACAAGCACCAGCTTTTCTGTAAGCACTAGTATTCCACTATTTACCGGTTTTCGTTTACACAACACCTATGTTGCAGCAAAATTAAATTTACAAGCAAGCTTAGAGGATCTGCAGAAAGCAAAAGAGGATATTAGTATCAGCGTTACATCGGCCTATATGCAAGCCCTTTTTGACAACGAGATACTAACCGTTGCGCAAGAACAGGTGGAATTGAGTAAACAACAAGTAGAACGTTTAGTACGACTAAAAGAAGTAGGCAAAAGTTCCTATGCAGAGGTGGCAGAAGCTAAATCTCGTTTGGCACAAGACCAATTGAGTGCCGTACAAGCACGCAATGCACAACAGCTATCTTTGTTAACACTCAGTCAGCTACTCGAACTACCTACTACCAACGGTTTTTCTATTCAAAAGCCTACCTATAACTTTACGCCAGAAACACCTACACCACCCGATGCTATTTACAACGCAGCCGTTACCCAACGCCCTAGTATAAAAGCAGCACAGTTACGTGTAAAGAGCAGTCAAAGAAACATCAAAGTAGCCAAGAGTGCTTACTATCCAGAGCTCAGCTTTAATGCTGGTTTAAGCACAGGATACTACACTTTAAAGAATAGACCACATAATACTTTTAGTTCACAGCTAGACGATAACCTCAATAAACAAATAGGCTTTACATTGAGTATTCCCATCTTTAACCGTTTCTCTACAAGAAACAGTATAAGAAATGCAAAACTACAACATAGCTCTTATGCTTTTCAACTACAAGATGAGATGAAAAAGCTATACAAAGAGATTCAACAATCGTGGTATAATGCAGTTGGAGCAGAGGCTAAATATAACAGCTCAACCGCAGCAGTAGCGGCAAATAAGGCTTCGTTTGATTTGATTACAAAGAAATTTGAGAATGGCAAAGCCACATCCATAGAATATAATGAGGCTAAATTGAACCTAATGAAAGCTGTTTCTGAAAAGCTTAAAGCAAAATATGAGTTTTTATTCCAAACAAAAATACTCAATTTTTACAAAGGCATACCCATAGAATAATTACAGATACATTTGTGTGAAAGAATCTTTTTCTATCCTACTAGTTTAAAAGAGCTAGTTAGGAATAGAGAAAGATTCATTTTTTTATCCTGAAATGGCACCAAAAGAGCCATCCAGTGATACTACTATTTTTGAAAAGCAGTTAAACTAATTGCGCAATTAATGCTTCACGCTCCCCATAAAGCAGGTCAATAAGAGGTAATTCTATTAAAGTATAGCAACCAGGACGTTGTTTTAATGCTGCACGAGCAGCACAAATCAACACCTGACCAGTCAAAGCTGGATTGTTAATCTTCATGTCAAACGTAAAGAGTTGATTTTGTGCACTACCAGACACACCTTTGCGTGTCATATGTACACCATGCCCCATATCCTTTACCTCATCCACCGAGTCTACGGCCATTACGTGGGTATCATCCTTTACAAAATAAGCATCAGCTTTAACGCTTTTCGTCACCTGCTCTAGGGTATAGCCCTCCTTCAATTCCACATAAACCATGCGGCGATGGATGCCCGTTCCCAATGGGATCGTTATGGATAGCGCATCTTTAACGCCCTCCATAGCCTTAACAGCCACCGTGTGCCCCATGCTCATTCCGGGTCCAAAATTGGTATAGGTTAATCCCTTAGGAGCAATAGCTCGCAACAAGGTTCTAACCACAGAATCACTACCGGGGTCCCATCCCGCTGCAATGATAGAGGTAGCTCCATTTTTGGCAGCAACGCTCGATAGCTCACGGCGGAGCGCAACTATGTCTGTATGTATATCAAAGCTATCCACGGTAGAGATACCGAGTGATAAACATTTCGTAGCATAAGCTGCTACACTACGTGTTGGGGTAGCCAAAACAGCCACGTCTACTTTTCCTAACTTCTCTATAGCATCCACCACTTTGTAGGGTGCCATTTGAGCAGCAAAATCGCTAGTCACTTTTCTTCTAACAATACCAACCACTTCCATATCTGGTGCAGCAAGTGCTGCTTGAAAGGCAAACTGACCTATATTACCATATCCAATAATGGCAACTTTTATTTTATTCATTATACTTGTGTTTAACGATGAACCACAAAAATAATCAAAAATACAACAGACAAATTCAAATTATTGATAATTTTGCAGTTATAAACAATATTAAAACAAACCATTCGTTTCCTAACTAGGTTCTTCCATGCTTTTACAGCAAAGCACCCAGCAAAAACCAGCAAAAAAAAGAATAAATGATAGAATATTTAAAGGGGAACATCGATTCCATCACCCCAACCAATCTCATTATAGAGGTACAAGGCATTGGATATTCAGCCAACATATCGCTTAACACCTATACCAAGCTACAGCATCAAAAGGAATGCAAACTATATATCTATGAGTTGATCCGAGAAGATGCATATATCCTTTATGGTTTTGTAGAACCCGCCGAACGAGAAATCTTTACAAAGCTGATTTCAGTATCAGGCATTGGCGGCAACACAGCGCGCACCATCTTATCTACCTTTACCCCACAAGAGCTCTTTGAGGCTATCAGTGCGGGAGATGTAGAACAAATAAAACGGGTAAAAGGGATTGGCCTAAAAACAGCACAACGTGTCATTGTCGATTTAAAAGGAAAACTACAATTGGCAACCACAGAAGAGAGTGCTGCACCAACTATTGCTACCCGAGAAGAAGCCATTTCGGCACTTACCATGCTCGGTTTTAATCCATCCGCTTCACAAAAAATAGTAACCATCATTCTAAAAGAAGATGCTACTTTAAAAGTGGAACAAGTTATAAAATCAGCATTAAAACGTCTTTAAGAGTAATCAGAGTGAAACGCAAAAGTATTTTATTAATCTGTTTTATCTTTATAGCTGGCCTATTCTGCAATAGGTTGGCCAAAGCTATGCCGCCTAATTGGGAGCAAATTTATCACTTGCAAGCACAAAAAGAAAAGACCGACTCTGTAAAAATAAAATACGCTGTACGCAAAACCGGCACAGAACAGCTAAAAGATAAAGAGAAGAAGGTAGTCGATTTAAAAACGCCAGAGAACCTCGACACAAAAATTGATTACAACGAACAAGCAAATCGTTATGTCATTGGAACCAAGCTAGGCAACAGCTATCTACACACGCCCCTACACCTCACACCCGAGGAGTATGCCAAATGGAGTATGAAACGCTCTATGCAAAATTACTATCGTGCGCAAAATGCCGAGGCCCTTCGACAAAAAAAGGATAAGTTCAGCTTTACCGATATGAAGTTTGACCTAGGTCCAGCAGAAAAAATATTTGGTCCCGGTGGTGTACAGATCAAAACACAAGGAAGTGCCGAGTTAAGTATTGGTGGTAACCTAAAGAACATTGATAATCCCTCCCTACCCACGAGAAACAGAAACACTTTTGCCTTCGATTTTGATGAGAAAATAAACATACATGTCAATGGAAAAGTAGGAGATAAGGTGAACATGAATCTGAACTACAACACCGATGCTACCTTCGATTTTGACACCAAAAAGATAAAGTTACGCTACGAGGGTAAGGAGGATGAGATTATTAAATTGTTGGAAGCTGGTAATATCAGCATGCCAACCAATAGCTCACTGATTCACGGTGCCTCCTCCTTGTTTGGTATTCGAGCCGATTTACAGTTTGGAAAATTAAAACTACAAACGGTTATTTCTCAGCAAAATTCCGAATCTAAAACAGTGACCTCTAAGGGAGGTACACAAACCACGCCTTTTGAGATACAAGTGGATAATTATGATGAGAACAAACATTTCTTCTTAGCCCATTATTTCCGCGACAATTACGATGCGTTCATGACCAAGTTGCCAAACATTGCTTCTGGCATTACCATCAACCGCGTAGAGGTATGGGTTACCAACAAACGAGGTAATTACGAAAACCCACGTAACGTGGTTGCATTGGCCGATTTAGGAGAACATAGCCATATCTATAATCCCTATTGGTTGCCCAATGGAACTGGAGAAGAGCCCTACAATAAGGCCAACACCCTATATAGTCAGATGGTAGCCACCTATGCTGCCGCACGTAAGATTGACCAGATTAACACAACGATGAATAGTATTCCATCTATTCAAGGCGGAAACGACTATGAGAAGATAGAGAATGCACGTCTCTTATCGAGCACCGAATATACAGTAAACACACATTTGGGCTATATCTCCTTAAAACAAACGCTACAATCGGACGAGGTTTTAGCCGTAGCATTTGAATATACACGAGGGGGAAAAACCTATCAAGTAGGTGAGTTTGCTGCAGATATAAAAGAAAATAGTTCCTCCCTCTTTTTGAAACTATTAAAAAACACAGCCAACAATCCTAGTTCTCCCACTTGGGACCTGATGATGAAAAATGTCTATTCACTTAGGGCCTATCAGGTACAACAAGAGAAATTTAAATTAGATATCAAATATCAAGATAGTAGCAACGGCGTATATATTAACTATATACCCGAAGGAGCCATTAACAAAAAGATATTGCTCCAAGTGATGAATCTTGACCAATTAGATACCAACAACCAACCCAATCCCAATGGTTTTTTCGATTTTGTGAGTGGCTATACTATTCTTCCGCAAACAGGTGTTATTATATTCCCTGTTGTAGAACCTTTTGGCTCCTATCTGCGAAAACAGTTTAACGATGATGCCATAGCCGATAAGTATGTCTACGAAGAGTTATACGACTCCACCAAAACCGTAGCCAAACAGATAGCAGAAAAAAACAAATTTGTATTAACCGGAGAGTACAAAGCCTCATCGGGTTCAGAGATAAACCTAGGAGCGATGAATGTTCCTGTAGGATCTGTCGTAGTAACAGCCGGAGGCGTAACACTAACCGAGAATTCAGACTACACGGTAGATTATACCATGGGGGTAGTCACCATTATCAACCAAAGTATTATCGATGCGGGCACCTCTATTTCTGTTAACCTAGAGAACAACTCCACCTTTAGCTTACAACGAAAAACAATGCTAGGGGTAAATTTCACCTACGATTTCTCTAAAGATTTCTTAGTAGGAGGAACATTCATGAAATTAAGTGAGAAACCCATGACCAATAAGGTGAGTATGGGCGACGAACCAATTAGTAATATTATTTGGGGACTTAACACCTCTTGGAAAAAACAGAGTATGTGGCTTACTAATTTAGTGGATAAAATTCCATTTATTGAAGCAACACAACCCTCCAACATTGCACTAACAGCGGAGTTTGCACAGCTTATACCTGGGCACGCTTCTGACATACAAGACAACGCCTCCTATATTGACGATTTTGAATCTACACAAACAGGCATCGATATCCGGCAACCCTCCTACTGGATGCTAGCCAGCACGCCCTACAACGACCAATCGGATGCACTGTTTCCAGAGGCTAAATTACAAGATGACACACGCTACGGCATGAACCGTGCACTACTCAATTGGTATTATATTAATCCACTCTTTACCCGAAAAAGCTCCTCTTTAACACCTGGACATCTAAAAAGTGATGTGGACCAGCTCTCTAATCACTACATACGAGAGGTCTATGAGAAAGAGCTCTTCCCAAATAAAGAAGCTACCTACGGACAGGCCTCTACCCTCTCTGTACTCAATCTGGCCTTCTATCCACAGGAAAGAGGTCCCTATAATTTAGACACCGACCTAGCACCAGATGGAGAGCTCAACCATCCCGAAGAGAGATGGGGCGGTATGATGCGTAAACTATCTACCAGCGATTTTGAGACGGCCAACATAGAATATATTGAGTTTTGGCTAATGGACCCCTTTATCTACAATGATACCGACCCCAAAGAGGGTGGAGATTTATATCTGAATCTCGGTGAACTATCGGAAGATATCCTAAAGGATGGGAAAAAATTCTTTGAGAATGGACTCCCTATCGATGGAGACACTACAAAAGTGGAATCTACCACATGGGGACATATCCCAACAGAACGAAGCATTGTCTATGCCTTCGATAATGAAGCAGGTGCACGTAGCAAACAAGATTTAGGGCTAAACGGCTTGAGCTCTACCGAGGAAAAAGAGTTTCCTACCTATAAGAACTACCTCGCAAGTATACGCAATATCTTACAACCAGAGGTCTATACACAATTTGAAAAGGACCCAGCTAACGACGATTACCACTACTACCGTGGTAGCGACTACGACCAAGAGGAAAAAAGTATTTTAGACCGATATAAATTATATAATAACACAGAGGGTAACTCCGTTGCTTCAGAAAACTCACCCGAGAGCTATGATGTTTCGGCTAAAACCGTACCCGATATTGAGGATATCAATCAAGATTTTACCCTCAATGAATATGAACGTTATTACCAATACAAAATATCGATGCGCCCTACCGACCTCAGAGTAGGTAGCAACTTTATCACCGATAAACGTACAGCAAGTGTTAAGCTACGCAATGGAAACACTGAAGATGTGAATTGGTACCTGTTTAGAGTACCCGTAAAATCGGGTGAAGCCATAGGCGGTATCAAAGATTTGAAATCCATACGATTTATGCGTATGTTTCTAACCCATTTTAAAGAACCTATCGTACTGCGTTTTGCCACCTTAGAACTAGTAAGAGGAGAATGGCGTACCTATGAACAATCCCTTTTGAATGCCCAACAATCAGTGGCCTCTAAAAGTGGAACGCTCAACCTCTCCGCTGTTAACATTGAACGCAACAGCGATAAAGAACCGGTCAATTATGTATTGCCTCCAGGCATCACACGTATCATCGACCCTAGTCAACCACAACTACGCCAGTTGAACGAACAAGCCTTAAACATGAAAGTGCTCGATCTTGCAGCTGGAGATGCTCTGGCTGGGTATAAAAATACCAACCTCGATTTGCGCCAGTACAAACGACTACAACTCTTTGCACATGCCGAGAAACTGATTGATGATAACACCAACCTAGAGGATAACCAAGTAGCACTCTTTGTACGATTAGGTTCCGACTACAAGAATAACTACTATGAGTATGAGATTCCACTGAAACTAACGCCAGCAGGTCAATACGATGGTTATACAACAGCCGGTACAACAGCGGTATGGCCAGAGGCTAACGAACTAAACATTCCATTTGCTTTACTAACCAACCTTAAGAAAGATCGTAACAAAGCGAAAACAAAAGCAGGATCTGTGGTCAGTTCAAATAAGCTCTACTACAACTACGACCCCGATAAGCCAGGTAATAAAGTCAGCATCATGGGTAACCCAAGTCTGTCGGAAGTACAAACCATTATGATTGGTGTGCGCAATAACTCGAGTACACTAAAATCGGCCGAGGTATGGGTCAATGAGTTACGTCTGACCGATTTCAACGAAGAGGGAGGATGGGCAGCACAAGGAAATTTAAATGTGCAACTGTCCGATTTGGGAACAGTGAATTTTTCTGGACACGTAGAGACAGCAGGCTTTGGCGGATTAGAGCAGAGTGTTAGTGAGCGTCGACTAGACGATTACTACCAATACAATTTTACCACAAACTTTCAACTCGGTAAATTTTTCCCAGCAAAAGCAAATGTTTCTCTACCGCTCTATTACTCCTATAGTAAAGAGCTAACAAGTCCTAAATATAATCCTACAGACCAAGATATGCTCTTGGAGGATGCCTTAGACACCTACGATACAGAAGCACAACGCGACTCCATTAAGAACATTGCACAGGTGTTTACTACCTATAAGAATTTCAGTTTAAGTAATATCCATGTAGGTATTGCAAGCAAAAACCCAATGCCATATGACCCTACCAACTTTACACTGAACTATTCCTATACCCATCGACACAATCAAGGAAACACAACCGTGTGGGAATCCGACCAAAACTGGAAAGGTGGATTGAGTTATCAATACATGCCTTTGTTACAACCTTGGACTCCCTTCAAGAAGATAAAGAGCCGCTCTAAATGGTGGAAGATCTTAAAAGATTTTGAACTTCATCTCCTACCACAGAGCATTGCGTTCAACTCCACCATCTCGCGTCATTACTACGAGATGCAGCTACGTAATCTGAGTGACCCTTATGGCACATCTGAGCTCCCTCTTTCTTTTGCAAAAGAGTTTCTCTTTAATAGAGATTTTGCCCTACGATGGGACCTTACCAATTCGCTAAAACTGAATTTTACCTCTGCCACACGCGCCGAGGTGGAGGAGCCCTATGGACCGGTTAATAGCGATCTCTATCCCGACCGATATACAGCATGGAAAGACTCGGTAAAAAGGAGTCTACTCCATTTAGGTAAGCCACTCGACTACAAACAAACCTTCTCTGCCAACTATCAGGTACCTATTAATAAGCTACCTCTTTTTGACTGGGTAAAAGCCGATGTAAAATATGCATCTTCATATAGCTGGGATAGAGGATCGGAGAGTACCGATGGAGAAGCATTAGGTAACATCATTTCCAATCAACGTTCCATAGATGTCAACAGTAGTTACAATCTAGAAAAGCTCTATAACAAGATAGATTTCCTGAAAAAGGTGAATAAAAAGTTCACTGGCACCCAACGTAAAAGAGGCAATACTAAAAAAAAGGAGCAGAAAAAATATGAACGAGAGGTACAGCTAAAAATGGATACTACCGTAATTATTCCACACCGCTTGCGTAGTAAACGGGTAAAAATAACCGCTATTACTGCCGATGGCAATCGCTATCTCCTACGGTATAAAATAAAAAACGCCAATAGTATCGTGATTAATAATCGTGACTCCGTAAAGATTAAAGTAAAAGTGGTACTGCTCCCTAAACTAGAGGAAAAGACCTGGTATAAGATAGCACAATATGCCACCCGTTTTGCCATGTCTATTCGGAACATTAATATCACCTACCGGACAAGTGCTGCCATGTCAGTGCCTGGTTTCTTGCCCGATGCAGGCGATGTTTTTGGACAGAACAAAGTAAATGGGATGTTTGCTCCCGGACTTGGTTTTGCTTTTGGCACCACCGATGAACATTTCATAGAAACAGCGGCCAAGAATAACTGGTTACTGATGGATGAATCGTATACCACACCTGCCACAAGCAACGAGACGGAGAACCTACAAATTAGAATGCGACTCGAACCATTGCGCGACTTAAAGATTGACCTAAATGCCAATCGTATGGTGAACAAATCGAAAAGCATTCAATTTATGTTTCAGGGGATGCCTACCACTCGCAATGGTAACTTCACAATGACTGTTATATCTATGGGGAGTGCTTTAGAGAGTTCTAATGCAAGCAACCGATATGCCTCCAAAACCTTCGATAAATTTATAAGCAATTTAGATGTGGTACAGAAAAGAGTAGAAGCGCAATATGCAAATGCTATCTACCCTGTGGGAACTACCTTAAATGGAGCTACTTTTGACAAAGCTAACGGCACCGTTAGTAAATACTCTGCCGATGTAATGATTCCTACTTTCTTAGCTACCTATACAGGGGGAAATGTGAATAACACTTCATTGGATTTCTTCCCCTCACTCCTATCCTTGATGCCTAACTGGCGCATCACCTATAGCGGCTTAAACAAGATTGATTTCTTTAAAAAATATTTCAAGAGTCTCACACTAACCCATGGCTACAAGAGTATCTATAGCATTGGCTCATACAACACCTACCAGACATTCCAGAGTTTTATGGGTAATCTTGGATTTATTGAGGATGTACAAACCGGTAACCCTATCCCATCGAGTATGTACAATGTAAGTGCTGTTTCTATCAATGAACAGTTCTCACCATTGATTGGGGTGAACATGACCTTTAAGAATAACCTTACTGCTAAGTTTGAGGTTAAAAAGACTCGTATTCTTAACTTAAGTATGCCGGCTGTACAACTGATAGAGACACGTTCTAACGACATCGTGCTTGGCATGGGCTACAAGATAAAGAACCTAAAACTCTTTGGCGGAGGTAGTAACACAAAGAATCCGGTGAGTAACGACTTGAACATTCAAGCCAATTTCACCATAAAAGATCAGAGTGCACTCTCTAGAAATATACAGGAGCTCATCACCCAATCCACTAGTGGTAACAAAGCGGTTAAGTTTACCCTATCGGCCGATTATGCCTTTAGTAGATTGCTCACCATGCGCTTCTATTTTGACCGACAAAAGAATACCCCACTGGTATCCTCTTCTGCCTATCCGGTTACCACCACCGATTTTGGTTTTACCTTTAAATTCTCGCTAAATAGATAATTAGATTACCTCAATCTTACTTCGTCCGTTTGCCGTTTTGATCACCCGGATTTGCGTGGTGATATGCTCGGTCATCTCTGCTACATGCGAGATAACACCTATCTTTCGCCCTTGGGTCTGTAGATGCTCTAGCGCATCCATAGCTACACGCAGGGTGTCTACATCTAACGAGCCAAAGCCCTCGTCAATAAACAACGACTCCACATGCATACGGTTAGACGATAGCGACGATAATCCTAGGGCTAAGGCTAAAGAGATAAGGAAAGACTCACCACCAGAGAGGGAGTGAACCGTTCGTATCTCGCCCAACATATCTAGATCGACCACTTGTAGTGCTAAGGAATTAGGGATACGTTGTAACTCGTA